>QDKV01005403.1_pt1 | contig 185642 bp, 225 predicted proteins | sample 1861101 | NCBI WGS metagenome assembly QDKV01 (sample SAMN04275158, study PRJNA302643) | Fungus metagenome, whole genome shotgun sequencing project. | isolation source: fruitbody | host: Mallocybe terrigena | place: Sweden | collected 2013
CTTATCAGCACATGCAACACTGCCACCAGGTTGTCGGAGCTACAACTACAAAACAGGTTTTCCAAAATTTACTGATGGACAGAGAGTTCAAAGGAATGTAATGTCCTCCCATGCCCTGCTCCTCAGGCTCTTCCTCTCGTCATCCTTTTTCTCTGTCCATGTTGCTCTGAAGTACCTATTGCTGTACTCGGACAACATAGGAATTACCTATTATCTTACACGAAGATTGAAAGAATTGGATATTCACGAGTTGCGTGATGTCTGGGGTTTTATCTGGTATTTCTTGATATAATTCAATTTTTGAACCTGTCTTAATTCTTTCTCTACAGTCATCTCCTGGTAACTCGCCCGTCCAAATCTCGGGCTTTAGAATGTTTCGTGACCGACACTGCGATGCGTTCCACTCATGTCGCGTTAATAGTCAGTCTTCTACCATTTTATCCCTTCCCAAGCTGACCCGATCTATGTCCAGACGTTATGGTTTATGCAGGCTTCTCTCAATGATCTATCCACACGTCGTGATTCCCCTTCTTTTGTTATCTGTCAACGCGTTTTGCACAAATGTCATGAAATCATCTTTGGAGACCAAGTGCTACCCTCTGCTTCACCTTACTCTGGTTTCGTCCTTCCGTCTTATATGCGCCCTCAAAAGGTCAAACATCATGCAGAACCTATATTTGTAGGACTTGGTATAATGTCGGCAGCCACACCCGCCATGCCTGGCCTGGCCGAAATAATGGGCCAAGTAGCGATCGAACAGGGAAGAAAAGACGAAGATGGTGAAAACGTTAGAAGTCTCGAGTTAGACACCGATGGCGTGCCATACAACGCTTCACCCCGTGCTTCGCAAGATGAACCAGATGGCAATGACAGTCCTGTTAGCATCAATGAAGATGACACTCTCCGAATGCAACCACCTTCAATACGGTTACATCTTTCTCAGTTGCCTTCTTCCCACCCTGGTAGTCTCATCAGTCGACGCTCAGCTTTTGGTGCTCAGACATTTCCCGCACTCCCTCTTCACTTGCAAACGAAATATCAGCCCAGGCTTTCGGAAGATCCATTAGGACAGATTGAAGACCAGGAAATTATCCTTTATCAGTCGTCGCCCTCAATTGCTTCCGCTCGTAGCCCCGCGCGAACTGCTGCAACACAACGTGCAGACTTTTTGCTAGAACAATTCGACACACAATCTCAGATGCATCTTCTCCAGAGTCACTACTATCTTTCTCAGGTTCGTGCAACATGTATCCAACCCATGGGTGATCTTAAAACGCAAAAAGGTTAAATTTCTACTCAGTCTTGAGAACATTTGTAAACGCCTCGTTATTGTTCCCAAACCCGCGCGTGTTTCTGCACTCAGAGCAGAATTAACCGCACTCAACCACAAGCTACCAGCAGAGGTAGTTTAGGACCATCTTCTTTTGCCAGATTTATCATGCTCATGGATCTTAGGTCTGCATGCCATTGTGGTGTTCTTCTTCAGACAGTTCTAAAACCAGCGACGGTGCACCGTCACCGCATCACAGGATAGTACGAGTACCACCAGGAGAAGCAGTAGTCCTAAACTCCGCTGAACGTGCACCATATTTGCTTTACATTGAAATCCTCAAAGACGATCTCAACTTCGATCCAGCCAAGCGTTCAAACAAGGAAATTCTGCGGAAAGTGATTACCAAGGATGGCGGGAAGAAACACGGTTGGACAGATTCTGCGATACCATCATCCTTATTTTCTGTCTCAACCCCGAGAGCTGGTGTGGAGGGCGATGTCCGAACGCCATTTACCACAATGACCCAAACAACTTTCCTAAATGGTCCCCCGACCGCTTCATCACCAAGAAGTACATTCTCCAACGACGACGAAGAGATTGACCTTGTTGAGCAACTATACGGTAGTGAACAACCTCTTCGCTCAAAAATGCCCGATATTGAAGATTCCATTGTTCTGCCGTCTTCACTCAAGAACAAGGAATTAGATATGGTTGCTTGGTCACGAACGCCACCTATGTTGCCTTCGGATGACTCGAGATTTCTACAACGCTCACAGTCCCATTCCCGCGCATCGTCTATCAGTCGGGAACTTTCACTGGCCCCTTCAGCACCAATAGTCCCTCCTGGCGGATCAGAACTGCTTCAGCCCCTGTCACTCGATGAATATTCAGAACGAATGCGAACGGCGGCTATTATGCTTGCCCAACTCAACGCGGACCAGGTCCGAGATCCTGCATCATTTCCTCATAAAGTCAACGGCTCACCCCGTCCCGAGACGATGGAACGTTCAAGGAAGCCCTTTCCCCCGGAATACTAGTTATGCCGTCCTAACCTGAATTGCAGGTTCAAGCGAAATGGTCCAACCTATTCAAATACGACATAAACTCACTCGTGCAGAAGCCTCTGCCATTCGTGATCGAATCATGAGCGAGATGCTTGCCCTTGAAGAAGCAAGGATGGAACGCATGCAAGACAATGAGTCTGATATGTTGTTGCAAACCTTTGACAGCGGAAGCATGAAGTCTGCTGAAGATGAAAATATCGTTCGGCGAGAACTCAATAAGGTAGATCCTTCCGCAGTGGTATTCAGTGAGTCATGGAGTAGCAAAAAGGTACGTGTTGGTGGATGATTTTGGAGTGCCACACCTATTCTACTACTCGGTAGAGCCGGATACGACATGGTTCACCATACGGTCACCTAGGTTTTGATTCTTTTAATTTGGACTCACCTTTAGCACAACTAACGTCTAGCTGATGCTGTAGCCAACTGGGACTGCTTCTCTATGATCGTCAAAACTGGAGGTGACTTGCGACAGGAACAACTTGCCGTGCAGTTGATCCACGAATTTCAACTTATTTGGGCCGAAGAAAAGTGTTCATGTTGGGTCAAATAGTATGACGAACTTCTTTCGTTGTGTTATTATTTCCAATAATTTCTGGAGCTTCCGAATTCTGATTACAGGGGCAAATTCTGGTCTGATTGAAACCATTACGGATGCTGTCTCGATACACTCGATCAAAAAAGCAGAGTATGCGAAACAACTGGCGGAAGGGAAGTTTGGCTATGTGACCCTCATGGATCACTTTATCTCGGTGGGTTGCATCATACCCTTTTTCAGTTCCTGTGCTAATGATGATCCTTGAGACGTATGGCGACCGTACATCAGCAAAATTTGCCAGGGCCCAAAGAAACTTTGCTAAATCACTGGCAGGTGAGGGTGTTCGTTACTCGATCTAACTTGTTCGTTGCGTTGAAATATCGTAAGGGTATTCCATCGTCACATTTCTTCTCCAAGTCAAAGACCGTCACAATGGCAACATTCTTTTTGATAGAGACGGTCACCTCATTCACATTGATTTTGGTTTCATCTTGAGCAACACTCCCGGCAACATTGGCTTCGAAGCTGCCCCTTTCAAATTTCCCCCAGAATATCTTGAGGTACTGGGGGGTATCAATGGACCAGCATTTCTTGAGTTCAAAGCTCTGTTCCACCAAGGATTCGAAGCCGCACGGAAGCATTGCGATCGGATCATTAGTATGTCTTTCACGATGACTCGTAGGCTTCTAAACCTCATACATATTTTTCAAATCAAGCGCTGGTGGAGCTCATGCAAAAAGGTCAGCATTACTTTTCCATGAGTGCGCTCAATTGCTGATGAATGGAGTCACAGACTCGATGCTACCCTGTTTCGCTGTCTCAGGAGATTTAACGGCGAATCAGCTTCGGGAACGATTTCAACCATCTTTGACACATTCCTTGGTTGGTGACTATGTTAATCGGTTAATTGACAGCTCGTTAGGCTCGCATTGGACAAGGCTGTACGATTCCGTATGTCTTTATTTCTTCTCATGTAGCGCTTAGATGACAAACACATTCCATAGTATCAGTACTACTCGCAATCAATATTATAGCTGCATACTCAAATTACAATTGACATCCGCTCGCTTATTGCCGCAATAAATTAATTCAAGACTACTTAAGTTCGAAAGCAACATCTGCATTTGATCGATCTGAATTCAAGCAACATAGTACAACAAGCATTAGCCAGTGAACAACTTGTCATATCTTGAATGACATGAATACCACTGGTAATCTGTAGAAAAGAAGTTACTCTCGATTTGTCTGACAGAAAATAAGAACGTACCAAAATTGTCATGCGGATCACACCAGCACTTTCCACGTTTATGGGCGTCTGCTTGTGGGCAGTGTTGGAAAGGTTCATGCCGATAGCCAATATCATTGAAGAAATGCTAAGATATATAAAAAATGATTCAGTTGGACTGAGACTCGGCAGGAAGTTGACGCACAATTTGATCTTTCTTAGCAAACAGGGCAGCACCGATGCTATGAACCGGGGCATCTCCCCAACGCTGGAGGACGTGAATTAGTATCTGCAATTCCTAAAACATATTGCTGTCACAAACCTCATAATAGAATCCTCCCTTGGAATCCAAGAATTCAAAAAACTTCGAGTAGGCCTCGCCCCTCCAGAGGTCGAGGTTGCCAATCTCGAAATTGCTCCAAACTACGAGTCGTGAAGGATTGATTTCGAGTTCAAACCCAAATGTAAAAAAGAGGCTCACAGTGGCAGCGATTGTATGTCCCCCCGCTATCATCGGAAAGGAAAGACAGGGCATTATCGGGTGAAATAAGGTCAGGGTGAGCGCCCATGAACTCTGCAGAGCAGTTGAATGTCAAATGTATTTAAAATTCTCCTATCAACGAACCTTTCACTGCCCCCCAGAGTGTAGGAATAGTTGCCTCGTATTCGTACAACGATATTGTGAAACCATACATCTTATTATTATCCTGCATGAAGAGGAATGGATCATAGTCGATATCGCAAAAGAAAGTAACGTCGGGCCTGGACATGAACAGATAAAGCACAAAAACAACGGTTGATGTAAGGCACTTACTCCACTCTGAAGATTTGTCAGAATAGTGAATGATTGATCATAATATTCCCTTACCTCCAGTAGAATTGATACGACTTCAACAGCTCATGACGGTAGAAAAACTAATGAAGTTAATACAACAATCATCCAAACCATGATTGAATTACTTACGCCAGAATTGAAACGGCACATGTTCCGATATCTGTCACATTGTCAATCGCCCAAAGTCGAGATTCAAGACATCGAAAAGACGTACGGTACACTGCCTAAGAAGTAAAGGATCAGACCGACCTGAATAATTATTCACAGAAGGGAAACAGACCCCCATAAATCACATTATTTTCTTCCATCTTGTGCCGACTCTCAGTTGCCTTGTTTTCGTCAATCCAATCGGGCTGATACCAATGTTCCTTGGGAATGAGTCCAAACTTGACATCAGAATCTGTCAACTCTTTCATGCGGCTGAAGATTGAAATAAAAAGATAAGCAAAAGCACCATAAGAAAGTACCTGCAGAATAGTTCTACCTCACGAAGTCATCCTCGAAAGGTTGTTCGTTCAAGAATACGTAGGGATAACCAAATTTTTTGTTGAATCGGTCTTCCATCTGTTTCACGCTCTTCGCTACGCCGTTCAAGTCGGAATTCCGCGCTGGACGACGTTAAAACCGTCAAATAATGGCAAATTGGAGCAGGTTCCAATTCACTTACCAAGAATCACAATTGCAGCATTTGCCTTCCTGTCTGGAGACGTTTTGTTGTCGTGCTTATAATATTCGTCCGGAATACCCAGTTTGTAAGGCGGAATATTGCTTGGGCCCTTAATTTGTTCCTTCAGCTTCGTAAGCGAAGTGGCATGACCATAACTTTCGTTCGAAAAGCTGACGATGAAGTGCAAGCTAATCTGGTGGCAGTCAAGGATCAGTTGTCATATTCCGTGATAAAATGAAGAAAACTGACGATGATAACTAGCACGAGCACAACATATCTCATTGGAGTCATCATTTTGGGCAGAAGTTGTTAGTCTGCCTCAAAAACAGTAACTGTTTGCGATAGAAGTGATAGAAAAAGGGTAGCAATTATCGAGGACCTTTTGGTGCCCTGTTGTCTTGCGGGCGGTTGAATGCAAGGGGTGTGTCTCACTGGATTTATGGATTACATAATGAAAATGAATACTGCGCAGAACATCACAATTGGATTTGGCCGAGATAAATATTTGATGTTCTTGGGCGTGAATTCACAGGCTGAAAAAAGATGTCATTTTAAAACAGTTCGTAAAGACACAAGCAGTAGACTGTAGAGATATGAGATGTTCGAGTCCGCAATTTGTGCTTTTTACACTGGGCGTGATGTTGCAATGATGGATTTTAGCCCAGTGTCCTAAATAAAATGGTAAAGCAAAGGTAGTAATTATGATGAAGCAATGAGTTATACAACATAGATTTTAATGTGGTACAGATCTAGGTTCTCTGAGAAATATCATCTCTAACTAAGTAAACAAATCGGCATATTTCCCGAGGCAAGAATCGGGGTGGTCGTCTTGTAAGATTGATGAGGGATCATACTTGGAAGTGAGCAATACCACGTACCAAAGGTCTCACGATAGTCACAAGCACACCGGCCTTTGACCCAGGCTTGTCCAGTCGGACAATGCTGGATGAATTCATGCTGATACCCAATATTTCCGAAGAAGTGCACCTGGTCTTTCCGTGCAAATAAGGACGCCGCGATGCTGTGCACGGGCGCGTCCCCCCACCGCTGTCTTTGGCTAAGAACTAGTAGATGCGAGTGTGGAACAAGACCTCACCTCATAGTAAAAACCACCCGTGGACTCGAGATATTCAAAGAATTTTTGATAGGCTTCGCCCCGCCAAAAATCCATGTCTGCAATTTCAAAGTTGCTCCAATCTGATTGAACAAGAATTACATCAGAATGCCTGTCGCAAATCTTCTGAATGTTGCACGCACAATGACAGAGATTATACGTCTGGCCTCCGTTGTCCGACAGGAAATCCATCGAATTTTGTGGATTAATATATTGACTATGATTTCTTACGAATTCTGTCAATGTTCTCGTAGGTAAATAACCCAAGCTCGAGATGGTGACCTGGCCACACGCACCCTTGACATGATGCCACAAAGTGGGTATCGTCGCTTCCCACTCTACCAGCGATATCGTGAAGCCTGGGTAAAATGATACCAAAAATCAGCTTCGGTTTCAAGTTGCGTTGGTAACTTACCATATACTTTGTCATTCTTCTGCATAAATTTAAATGGGTCGTAGTTCAGATCGCAGAAGAACTTGACACTAGGTCTGAGGCGAATTGTAGTCAGTCGTGGCCATAGCTGTCTGTATTTTTAGACCTACTCAACTCTGCAGGGTAGTGGTTTAGGTTTCGACTTATTTAACAGTAAGAAGAGACAAGGACCCACCTCCAGTAATACCGATATGGCTTCAATAATTCGTGATGGAAGAAGAACTTCATTGCCGCCGTCCGTTCAAGTCACTATTGTAACAATTGTAACAAAAGATGAAACACTTACTCCGGAATTAAAACGACACATATTTCTATATCTATATTAGAGGGGCACATCGTCAGTTCACCAGGGAAACGTCTGGGACGAGAAATACGGACGGCACACTCCCTGCCATGTGCAAAAGTGAGCACGGAAATCAGATGTCGGATTAATTAAATTACCTCCATATATAATGCCTTGTTCCATCATGCGCAGTCGACCTCGCCGGGCGACTTCTTCGTCTATCCATTCCGGTTGGTACCAATGTTCAGGTGGGATTACACCGAAGTGTATTGGGGCATCTGTGAGGATTCTTACTCGTCTGCCATAAATGGTATAAATTGGTCACAAATGGGAAATCGAGAATTGATTTAGCGACGCACCGCTTGAAATCATCTGTAAAAGGTTCCTCATTGAGTAACACCCAAGGATAACCGTGTCTGCGGTTGAACCTGTCTTCTAATTGTTGAATACTCGACACGACACCATGGATATCGCTATTCCGGCACAGAAAGACGAATGTCGCGTTCGCTCTGTCATGATTTGGTGTAGACACATTTGAAGTGTTTGTAAACTCTGCAGTGAGATCTGGTATGGACATGGCTAGCTTTGATGTGGCAGAATCGACGCCTTTTCCCAGATTATTTTTCATATGTCGCAAAACATCGAGATCGGGACGCAGAACGACGAATACAAGATAGTGAATGCTTAGCTATCCTAAATGTCAAAAATTTAAAAGGGAAAAAATATCTAAATGAACGTACGACCAAAGCGACGACGACGAAGATCAAGCGTCGGGGCGATAAAAACTGGTGGGTGAAAGCAGCCATAAAACAAAAGAACAGAGGAGAAAAGGAGAAAAGGAGAACTTGCCAGCCCAGATACCGGACCCAGCGGGATTTAGAATACGGCGAAAAGTAAAAGGGTATCGCTAACGAAGCACATGGTATATATACTATAGTATCTACTACGGGTGATATCGCCAAGCTGTAACCTTGTATCAAAAGGATCAAGCGTATCACCATCAGCGCAGTAGCTTATGTCATTGTCCATGTTTGGTTCCAAACCCAGAACAGAACTGCCACCGTTGCACTGTCACCCAATTTTTTTAATTTTAGTTTCTCCTCATGGCTTCCTCCAACCCCCTACATGACAAGGAAGCGCGTCAAAATCCCTACACGCCTTCAACTCCGGTAGTTTCATCTCACTTCAACCCTGTATCTCCCTTTTTCAACGCCTATGACCGTTTTGCGCGCTGGAGGGCGGACCTAGGTCTCCCACAGCCCGGCACTGTTGAAAATCTTCAGAAGGAGGTTAAAGGTGAATTTGGTTTTTTCCCCTTAGTTTTTTAGGTTCCTAATTCCATCTGCAGGCACACATTTGTCCAACTACATATTTGACGGTGCCCGTGCAGATTTGACGAAGAGTCTGTCTATGAACCCGTTGTTTCAAGTCACCCATTCGTTTTCACTTGGTTCGCAAACACTTCCGTCATCATATAACTTTGGCGCTATTTTCGCCAACCCTCGAGTATGTAATATTCATGTCTCGCAGCCCTAGACGATGTTCATGATGTGTAGATCTTTCTGCAAGGCTCGATAGACCACGAAGGCAGTCTTAGCGCTCGATTCAACCACGGCTGGAATACCAGCAATGTGACAAAGGCCCAAGCACAAGTAAGTGGCATATGTACCTGCAAATAGTCTAATTAATTGTCTTTGTTATAGCTGTCGCACAATACGGATCAAAGTATGATTCAACTAGAGCATGACTACCAAGGCCCGGACTTCAGTGTCAACGCCAAAGCTCTCAATCCTTCCCCGAACAACATTACTGGCATCTACATCGGCAACTACCTCCAATCCCTCACCAAAAACTTTGCCGTCGGTTTCGAGACACTTTACCAACGTCCCACACCAGAAAACAGTGAACTTGCAACTTCTTACCTCGCCAAATTAACGGGTACAGACAAAAACTGGATTGCGACAGCACAAATACAGCCTTCGGGTGTGCTGCAGGCTTCTTATTGGCAGAAATTGAGCGAGAAGGTTGAGGTTGCAGCAGAACTTCAGATTTTGGCTGCGCCACACCGCCGTGACGCGATTGCAACTTTAGGCGCAAAATACGATTTCAGAATGGCTACTTTTAGGGCGCAGGTTGACTCGACTGGAAAAGTATCTGCTCTTCTCGAGCAACGATTTGTTCCGGCATTTGCTTTCTTGGTTGCAGGTGAAATTGATCACTTCAAGGTAAATTTGTTGCACAAAGTATGATGTCCATGAAAATTGACTGCTCTCTTAGAACGCGGCTAAAGTCGGAGTTGGTGTAATGATTGAGAGTTCTACTTTGACACCTGAAGAGATGGGAATGGTACCACTACCGTCGCAATAAACCCCTCGATATTAATATACACTAGACATTCTTTGATATATGTGATAACGGCAATGATGTCACAGTCAATAATTTTGTGTGGTACTCTCACGAGAGAAAAAATTAAGAGACGTCTCCCGCGGCGTTGATGACGGAGTACTCATCTTCTCCTTTGTGGATTCCTTGTAAAGAAAGGTAATCAACACCTTCTAAAGCGTCTTTGTTTCCCAAAGTCCTTCTCTATGACCTCCCCAAGGCCATCACGTCTCTCAACTCGCACAAAGCCCAAGTGCGCATTCCAGATTTCTGAACAATGGGGCATAGATGCCGACCTGTGGACCCGCTCGTGGAATAATTTGAGCGGGGAAGCTCAGAGGATCTTGTTCACTGCAGCCGCTGTGGCCCTGAATACGGCGGAGGCCCTTCTACTAGATGGTGAGTTGGGTGTTGTTTTTCTCTGAGCCATTGGACTCTATAGAATCGACTTCCGCTCTCGCCGGAAAATTCGTCTCTGGTTTGTAGAAAGAGCGAGACAAAGAGACACGTCAAGGGGACCGAGCCAAGTATTTATCTCTCTAGTGCGCTAACGACGTCGTTATGACGCATCTTAGGGAATTACTTATCTGAGCCCGTATAGCTCAGTTGGTAGAGCATTGTACTTATGAGGATATCTGACCATGCAAGGGTCTCGAGTTCGATTCTCGATATGGGCATTTTTGCCCAGCTAATGCGATTTAAGGTTAATTTTGGAAAATCATATTGGAGTTCTATGTTTTTTATTTACTTTAAGTTTGCGATGTGGTGAATTTTATCAAATGTGATAGGGATACAATTCCATCATGCGAGTTAAAAAGTCAAAGGTTCTATGTGTGTTCCCAAACATTGACAACTTCGGATTGGTGAGTCATTACAGCAACATCCCGGCGAATGGGGTTTACACGAGGGTATACAAACTGGAAGACAATTGATGAGACATACACGTCCAAGACCAAGAAATATAAGATCTTACAACATCATTGTACTCTCTCATAGTTTCCGCAGCAATTAGTTGCTTGTCCTTCAGTAGGAGATTGTAAGAGTGTATCAAAGCATTCATCTTTTTCGCCCATAAGTTTACAATTGATGAGAAGGGTACCGCAGCTCACCTGCAAGCTGAGGACGAGCATTAGCAGCAGCGATAGCACCCAATTTGAAGACCCCATCCCGAGCCAGATGAGGGCATGTGCTGGAGAATAAATACTGAACAACTCGAGTTCCAACTCAGTCGGATCCCAAACATACAACTCCTGAACCCTCGTGGTCTTCTCCTTCATCTGTGGTCCTCTTCTAGCTGGGGGTTGCATACCCAGTAGCCAGCGCCATGAGTAAGAGAATGCTAGCCATGTATTTGAGCGGAGACGTTGAGGGAACGAAGGCTGTTCTACAGGCTCGAGGTCGAGTTTGGCGAGAACAAATTTGGCGTGAGGGGATGCTAAAGGGTCGGTTTTGTGATGGAATTTGTAGGTACGTGTGCGGAGGGCCAGGTTGTAGGCGTTAAAAAGAGAGAAGGTGATTAAGAGTAAGGAGATAGGGGTGGACTAGGGAACGTGTTTTTTAAGAGACGGGCATAGGTCAGAGATAGGCAATTGCTTACCCAGTCAAACCAGGACGTGTTTTTGACGCCAGAAACACTGTCCCAGCCATCGTCGTTGTCGTGACTGGCAAGTATCCAGAAATGGAGAAAGTGTATTATGCCACCCAATATGCGTGCAGAGATTTTTGGAGTGGGGAGAGGGATATTATTTGGGAAGAGAGCGATTTCGAACGCGATTCTAGATGGAATGTTCCTTATTCTGAAAACGGAGAACAAGGTTAATCATGATAGTATCAAGACAAGATGAAATAAAGACAACTTTTCTAGGATTCCCTTTTTGCGAACAACAGCTTTGCGGACATTAGAGGTCTTCCCTGTTCCAACGCTCTGCCTCGCACGCGATTTCAAAGGGGTTGAGTAGGGAGGGGGAGCTCTTGATCGCGCGGCTTCCCAATCAAATGGAATGGAAGACGATATTGAAGGGGTATCTGCAGGCGAACGATGGATACCAAAAAATTTCCTCGTTCGGGGTGTATTATTTGTCGTAGAGGGACCGCTCGGTGGAAGGCTGTCATCGGTGCTCCTGGGAGAGGCAACAGCATTGTTCTCGTGGACGAAACGACGAAGAGACATGCTTCTGGAGCAAAAAAACGAGCGTCGAACGTGTTTTCTAACAGATGGCGGACAACAAAGTGCAGGGTCGCGAGGAAGACAATAAGTACACGTGATAGGAATGGAATCCAAATACTAGTAAATAATTCCTGCCACGTGTTGGTTGAACAATGAAAATGGCAAAAACGCAAGTGCAAAATCATCAGCGCTACCCTTGCTTTTTACCATCATCTTAAAAAAACGTAGTTCCTCTTTTGCGCTACCCCACAGTACTCTTAACTCAGTTCTCAGTTTATTAAGCAATTTTTTTGCCACCACGTCGATCTTACTAAAGCGCCCAACTCCAACCTCTGCATCCTTGTCCCCTAGTGCTTCAGTCAGTGGTAGGCTTTTATCCCCCTTCCATCAGCTCTCAGAAAAAGTTTACGATCAGAAAAGTAGTTGCAGAAAGGAACAGGATGGCCCAACCTTCTTCTCATGGCGAGCGCGAGCACCGTCATCGCAGCAGCTCGCATCACCACAGAACCATTTCATCAACTACTCTTCTCCTAGTCTTGTCGCTTGTTCTCGCTGTTTTGGCAGTCATGTTATCTCTCCCATCATCCTCTAGCTCCAGTTCGGATAGTGGAAGTGTCTTAGGTTTCTTCAATCCGAAGAGGACACAAGCGCTAATTGCGCGCGAAAGCGCTGTCGCTGTCCGTGAGGCTGAAGTTGCACGTCGTGAAGCTGAGCTTCTCGTGGGTGCCCCTGGTGGTGTCGTCCCAACTTCTTCGGCTGTCGTATGTCCCGCTTGTACTGCGGCGACGATCACATTCACGGATATTCCTCCAACTCAAACTATCATCAAAGAAATTGTCAAAGAAGACTCCTTGGCTCCTCCCGGTTGGGCTGGACCCCGCGCTGAAGAGCTTCTCGACCGTGAACTCAGGATCGCGGAAAGAGAGCGAGACATCAGTAAGCGTGAAGAAGGTGTGAACCGCAGAGAACATGATGCCGCTCGTCGTGAGGGCTGGATTATGGAACAACTCATGTATGTTTAGAGCATTTTTCCCATGCAGACCGGAAGCTGATCTTGTGGTATAGTGCTCTTGGCAACGATGTGCCCCAAACCGTTGAAGAAGAGTATTTCGAGCCAGCCCCCGTTAAGCGAAAACTCAAGGTACCCCCGCCTTCCCCGCGCCGCGAGTTTTGAGACGATGGGGGTGTTTCATGAACCACTACGATGCTACTAGTCCGTATATGTCCCTCATGCATGCCCCTTTCCCCTGCGCCTTCTTCGGGCTTGGGGGACCGCGGAACCCTAGCTCGTCCCCCTCGTCTGTTGCTGCTAGCTGTTGATACGATTGCATTGCCACGCGATCGGACTGTGATCGTGGTCTGACACGTGATGGCGTTCTGTTATCAACAAGCATGCGCACTCGCTCTTCTGCTTTGTCTTGCTGAAATTACACCTTTTACTAACTCGACCTTTTCTTCCAGTATCAAGAACTTCCTCCTTATGTCATTTCTGAAGTCGCGTACGAACCTCAAGTTAAAACTGTTATCCAAACGCAAACTGTTACTGTTCCTCCTCCCGCGAATACACGCTTGGCTGCATTCCCAACACCTGAGCCGGCAAGTCCTTCAACTTCAGCATCAAGCCCACGTACGACTGCTATAGAGATCCTAACGGAGGAAATTGATGACCGCAAACCAAAGACAATTATGCGCAAGCGAGCTCCTGTGCGGTGGTTTGGTAATTGGTAATCAGTTATGTGTACTCTTATTTAATGTTTTCCTACGTTCACGACTGTCATGCCTTTAATTTCTTGCCTGTTTTTTTTTGGACTTGGCTTCATTTTGTTCACTGTGCGTGATTTACGATGCGTATGGTTGAAGAGGTTGCAATTGACTCGGTATACGAATATTTTGATGCCTAGGATAGATGTAGCTAGCGTAGAGTAGTTGGTTCTCTTGAAATACATCCACTAGGGATTTTCTATGTGGGCTTATATAAGCATACGCGTCGTAAAATGACATTGAGAACGCGTTTCTTGTGTGATACATGTTTCTGCACAGACGAAGACCATTCCGACATTTTTCAAACTCGCGCACATGGAATAAACTGTCGACTTCTGTTCTACCCCAAAAATTACACCTGGAAATATTGGGACAGCGCTTTCCAACTGACGACTTTACCAATATTACACCAGGTCTCATTGCCAAAATACCTCTTCAGCTCCATGTCAAGCATAACCACCCTCTGAGCACCTTGCGCGAACTTATAGAGTCTGCCTATCCTAAATTTTCCCATTTTTCCAGTATCCCCCCACTTGTAACACCGTACCAAAATTTTGACGAGCTGTCGTTCCCTGCCGACCATCCTGGACGCTCCGTGACGGACTCGTATTACGCGAATCGCAATATGATGCTGCGTACACACACATCGGCGCATGAGGTCGAGATGTTCCGCAGGGGAGAGACACAGTGCCTTCTGACGGCAGATGTGTACCGACGGGATGAGATCGATTCGTGTCACTATCCTGTCTTCCACCAGGTCGAAGGGACAAGGATTTTCGATGCTAATGCATCGGGTATGAAAGAAGTGGAGGCGGACAACGAGAGATTGTCAAGCATCCTTGCCAAGTCAAATATCCTTATTGAGGATATCCCTCATATCTCGCCTACGAATCCTGTGCAGCACAATCATAATCCTGTCTTCTCGGAGCTTTTGGCAAAGAATCTAAAACTTTCGTTGAATAACCTGTTGCTAAGACTTTTTGGCGGCGTTGCCGGTATCAGCAAGGAGGATCCGTTGCGCGTCAGGTGGATTGAAGCGTATTTTCCGTTTACGAGTCCAAGCTTTGAGGTGGAAGTCCTTTTCCAAGGAAAATGGCTGGAAATATTGGGGTGTGGTGTCATTCGACAAGCAACACTCGATACAGCTGGTACGAGCATTTATAGTTTGTCCTTTCAGTTGCTTTTTGACATTTACCCTCAGGCGTTCAGAACAAAATAGGTTGGGCCTTTGGCCTTGGACTCGAAAGAATAGCCATGGTCCTTTTTTCAATACCTGACATTCGACTCTTTTGGTCCACAGATTCCCGTTTTCTCTCTCAGTTTAAGCAAGGGAAAATTACGTCTTTCCAACAATATTCCAAATACCCTTTATGCTTCAAGGACGTTAGCTTTTGGATTCCTCAACAGACTGGATTCCACGAAAACGATTTTTGTGATATTATTCGAGATACTGCTGGGGACCTTGTCGAGAATGTCAAGAGGGTATGTGGTCGTCGAATGCAAAAAAAAACATGATTTCCACTTATTGTCCATGTAGATTGATCATTTCGTCCATCCTAAAACCAATCAGACAAGTTTGTGTTATCGGATAAATTACCGCTCGATGGATAGGTCACTTTCTAATGAAGAGATCAATCACGTTCAGAGCCAAGTAGTCTCTCGCCTGAAGGGTCAGTTCGGCGTGGAGATTCGATAGCATGCGCGTGGTTGCGAAAACGTAAATTACAAAAAAAATCTAATATGCTCTATTTGCATGCTGTTCGAGGTGTGAAGAGTCGGGGGTTAATGTGCGAGTAATTAAAAATAAGCTTGTATGTAATTTTGAGATGGGTCCTGAGCCATACAGCCCACGAAACGCGTCGGGCAAAACACGATCATTTAAGGAGGTCATGACGTTTCTTGCGACACTCCGACCTGCGCTGCACGCAATACTCTATCCTTGATCATATATCCAGGTTTTTGGCACTCGATGACTAAATCTGGTTCCATCCCTGGTACCGGTGCTTGATACAAGGCTTCGTGAAGGTTGGGGTCAAACTTGTCGCCTGTCGGGTCAAATGGCTTCACTTTATACTTGAACAGGGTTTGAAGCAGCTGCCGTTGCGTCATTTCGACACCGGTGTGCAGCTCTTGAAGATATTCCTCGTAACGTTTCGGTAATGGAACTGAAGACTGAGATGATTCAGAAGACTCGGAGGACGCGGTCAAGGTGGGTTTGAGTGCTTCTGGTGGGACGACCTTTAGTGCCATTGAGAGGACATCGACAGTTTCAAGAAGATCGCTCGCAAAACGCGAAATAGCAAAGTCCTTTGTCTGTTCCTTTTCCCTTGCTGAGTTGCGCTGCAAGTTGAGAAAATCTGCTTGCAGATATCGTAGTCGACCCTGTGGAAGAACATGTTCAGTCACACGACCAAGTTCTGCTAGAATGTAAATACTAACTATAAGGTCTGTCGCCTCACCCTCTTTGGCTTTAAGTTTATTCTTGACCTCCGCGCAGGGATCCACCTCAGTTGGTGTATCCTCTCTCCCAAGTTCCTCCCTTGCAGGAGTTGGTTTCTCCGTGGTCTTTTCCTCAGAGTAACACCGCGTTCCAAGTCGAGACAGGCGTGTCTGACGGCGACCAAGTGCGGAATGAGCCAATGTCCTTGATGAAAGCGAAGCTCTGCAAGTCCTGAATGCCTGGAACGAAGACGCAGCAAAATTCATTGTAGGATGATTCGAGGAGGTTAAGTTGGTCAGCAGTGGTGACGAGGCAAATTATGATGGAAGACAAAATTCCGTTTGCGGGAGTGACTGGATCGTGAGAACTAACTTCCTAAAAAACATGGATCTGTCGGCCGATGCTGTATTGAATTCTCCCTCTGCTGCTTTTTTCTATATATCTTTTTAACAATATTATGCTATCCATTTTGCAACTGTCTATATGATTGCAAATTGGCACATATTTTTGTTTTTCACGACTTCTTCGCGGTCTTTTGCCGTTGGCTATTGCCCAAATTGGTATTAGTTCCTTTTAATAATAAATCCGGAATGCGCCTGCTAGCAGGTGTCCAACGCACCTTTCCACGTCACTACTGGCAACTGCGTACGATGGCTTCTCAGGCGAAGATTATTGACGGGACTGCTTTAGCGAAGTGTGTCGCCACCCCTATGCCTTTAAAATTGCATTCATTGACTCAGTACAGATCCATACGCGAAGATGTCGCTGTGAAAATCAAATCCATTCAAACCAAATTTCCCCGCTTCCAACCTCAGCTTTGTATCGTGCAAGCTGGCGACCGTCCAGATTCAACGACTTACGTTCGCACAAAAGCAAAGGTTGCTGGGGAAGTTGGAATTAGATTCCGCCACATTCAAGTCCCTGGAGCAACCTCTGCTGAACATATCGTCAAAATTGTCCAAGAGCTAAATTCCGACGAGTCAGTGAGCGGTATTCTTGTCCAGCTTCCCCTGGGTGACCATATCACACCTGCTGGTGAACGTCTTGTGACAGAGGCTGTAAGCGCTCATAAAGATGTGGACGGGTACGAGTTTTTACGGCCGACTTCAATCTCAAATTTAGTCGATTATATCTAGGTTCCATGCTTATAACATAGGTCACCTTTCTTCACGCGCATCTACTCCCCTCTTTGTTCCATGCACTCCAGCGGGTGTTTTACGTCTTCTTGAATCGACCGGCGTACAAATAGAAGGAGCAAACGCGGTTGTCATCGGACGTAGTGACATAGTTGGAAATCCAGTTGCAGCCATGCTAAGAAATGCAGACGCGACCGTCACTCAATGTCATAGCAAAACTAGAAATTTAGAGGCTATTGTATGTGAAGTATTAATCACGACCGGGAGATTTCACTAATACAATCTACATAGGTTAAAAATGCCGACATTGTTGTTGCTGCGATTGGAAAAGCTGAATACATAAAGGGCTCATGGATCAAGCTCGGTGCAGTTGTTATCGATGTTGGAATCAATTTCGTGCCCGGCATGTTTTCTTTTTCAATTGATATTGTTCTTCGTCTAATTTAGCTGTTTAGACGAAACGAAGAAGACAGGTCGGCGCCTCGTCGGTGATGTCGAGTTTTCAGCAGCTGCCAATGTTGCGTCGCATGTTACTCCAGTTCCCGGAGGAGTCGGACCGATGACCGTCGCCATGCTCATGTACAACACGTTGCAAGCGGCGACGCGGCAATGGGAAGCAGAACATTCCAGGAGAGTCAAACCCCTCCGTCTAAATTTGCTTGATAAGGTCCCGACCGACATCGAGATTGCCATGGCACAAACACCCAAACCTATCACTGAGCTTGCGCAAGAGATTGGCGTCCTCTCCAGTGAGCTAGAAAGCTACGGCAAGTACAAGGCGAAGGTAGATCTTAGTGTCCTTGATCGCTTGGCTCATCGTAAGGACGGTAAATATATTGTCGTTTCTGGCATCACACCGACTCCATTGGGAGAGGGAAAGTCTACGACCACAATCGGACTTGCTCAAGCACTGGGAGCTGTACTCGGACGACCTTCTTTTGCCTGCGTTCGACAGCCTAGCCAAGGGCCTACGTTTGGTATCAAGGGAGGGGCCGCTGGAGGGGGATATAGTCAAGTCATCCCCATGGACGAGGTGGGTTCACTGCCATTCAATATTTTAAACACTTCAAATGAGCACCCGCACTAGTTCAATTTGCACCTCACAGGTGACATCCATGCCGTGACTGCTGCCAACAATTTACTTGCTGCTGCACTGGATGCGCGTATATTTCATGAAGCAACTCAGAGCGACAAGGTATAGAGCCACTTATCCCGCAAAATGAAATTCATTGATGACAATATGTAATTGCCGTAGGCTTTATACAGCCGCTTAGTTCCTTCAAAAAAAGGCAAACGGGAATTTGCTCCACTTATGTTTAAGCGATTGAAAAAACTCGGTATCGAAAAGACGAATCCCAACGACCTCACACTAGAGGAAATAGCTCGTTTTGCCCGACTCGATGTGGACACTAACACCATCACCTGGAACCGCGTCATTGACACCAACGATCGCTTCCTTCGTAAAATAACCATTGGTCAGAATCCAACCGAACAAGGCCACGAACGGGTTACCGGTTTCGATATTTCGGTAGCTAGCGAGTGCATGGCCGTTCTTGCCCTGACGACTAGTTTGAAAGATATGCAGGAACGCCTGGGTGCCATGGTCGTTGCGACGAGCAAGCAGGGTGACCCTATCACTGCTGATGACCTCGGTATTTCTGGTGCCCTAGCTGTGCTCCTAAAGGATGCTATCAAACCTAACTTGATGCAAACACTCGAAGGAACGCCTGTCTTCGTGCACGCTGGGCCTTTTGCCAACATTGCTCATGGCAACTCATCCATTCTGGCTGATCGCCTTGCATTGAAATTGGCTGGCACAGAGGAAGGTGATAACCCTGACAAAGTGGGGTATGTCTTGACCGAAGGAGGTTTCGGAGCGGATATGGGTATGGAGAAATTCTGCAACATTAAATGCCGTATCAGTGGTCTTAAGCCCGACGCGACGGTTATTGTCGCGACGACTCGAGCATTGAAAATGCACGGTGGTGGTCCAGAGGTTACTCCTGGCAAGCCGCTGCATGAGACGTATACCAAAGAGGACTTGGTCACGTTGCAAGAGGGATGCAAGAACTTGAAACAACATATCCAGAATTCTCGCAAGTTTGGTGTCAAGGTTATTGTGGCCATCAATCAATTCGCGTATGTTCAACTCGCAGTTTTTTTTTCTTGACAAGTATTGACGTAAAAAAATTCTAGTTCCGATACGGAGGCAGAACTCGCTCTGATTCAGGAAGAGGCATTATCTGCAGGTGCTGACGCTGCCGTCATCAGCAACCATTGGGCCAAGGGCGGTGCTGGTGCAAAGAACTTGGCTGAAACCGTCGTCGCAATTTGCGAAGGGGAATCTAATTTCAGGTTCTTGTATGACCTCAACCTTTCCATTGAGGAGAAAATCGATACTATTGGGAAGGAGATATACGGTGCTGATGGCATCGAACTCAGCGACCTTGCAAAACAGCAGGTGGACACTTATACCCGACAAGGATACAGTGCACTTCCAAGTAAGGAGAGTTTCTTCCTTGTCAATTGTCCCATTCACCTGGATTTTAGTCTGTATGGCGAAGACACAGTACTCCTTTTCACATGACCCCAAGCTCAAAAATGTTCCAACAGGTAAGTTTTTTTCTCTCAGCCTTTCGAGTTTACTGTATCAACTTCAATTTTTCCATAGGATTCAAACTACCCATAAGAGCAGTCCGACTATCGGCGGGCGCTGGCTTCCTGTACCCTATTCTTGGGGATATGCAAACCATGCCAGGACTCGGCACACGGCCAGGTAATCATTTTTTCCTCCTTCCGTCAGAATGAACTTATGCAATACCTTGCTTTAGGTTTCTGGGAAGTTGGGCTCGACAAGGAGACCGGAAGGGTGATCGGGTTGTTCTAGAGGAACATGTACTTAATACCCATGTAGGCACTACGGCAATTTCCCACCTTGTATTTTGGGACAACTCCCTGCAGTTCTAATGACATGACCACGACTTTAGTTGGTTGAGAATATTTCTTCGATTTCAATTTTCGCTGAGGGTAGAGCGACACATACCAAATTCTTCTCAGATTCCCCCAAAATATATTGTCAAGCTGACAATCTGCACGAACTGTCTTAACACTCTTAACATAAGTGACCAGAGAAATTCTGAGCCAAATCGTCAAGGCAATATTCTCGCAAACGCCACCTGGGTCTAGTCAAGCACGAAGTCATAATTAGTATACATAGGGCCAGAACCACAATAAGAAAGCAAAACTATTTCAAGTATCAAAGTATCACATGTGAAGGCGATGATAGCGAAAGCCATCGAACGACTTCCACACTAGACAAAAGTCGTAATGTGGCAATCCGCCATTCACCAACTCATATTGCTTGCAATAACAATCAATACCTAAATGAACCAATAAACGCTGGCTTTATGAGTCTAGACAAACCTCGAAAACTACTTATTGATAAACCGTAACAGTGAGGAACAAGAGAACTTAGGAGCAACGATTAAAATTCATGGTTGAACACTACTTCGTCCGTGGTCTTATCCTTTTTGTTTGAGGAGGGATCATTGGCCAACGGTCGCTCCCGATATAAGCCACCTTCTGCAGCCTCTGGGAACGTTTCTCCAGACTCGGTCGTAGCAATGCTCATAGTCTCCGCATCCTTTTTCTTCTTCTTCTTCCTCTTCTTGGTCGAGCCTTCACCAGTCATGGAATATGCGTCGTTTGTCCTCTCCCACCTATTTTTCTTCTCTTTCTTCTTAGTTCGCTTCGGAGGTTCGATAGGTTCGACGTCCTTGAAATTCGTAGGATACTGCCATCGACCAGAAGAAGATCCAGCCTTTCTTTCTGGGTTATAATACTGTTCATCCTCAGAACCCCAGAGTTCTCCATCTGCCCGATTTTGTGGACCGTTTTCCGTTGAGAGGTCGACACTTGATCCACGACCTTCTTGACCTTCTTCCAATGGTTGACCCTCCAATGTAGAATGAGGTAGTCTATCATTATATCGATTAGACCACCTGGACTTCCTTTCTTTACGCTTGATCTCCGATACATCGACGAGCCCAAAATTTTGAACCCATTTGGGTGTCCGTGCATGTGTCTTGTTATTTCGAATGTTCTTGCAATACAATGAGAATAGAAATTCGATAGGTACAACGGAATACTCACCTGGATGTAGAAGTTGTGACCGTGACCTGAACAGAACAGCTGTGAAGGAATAGTGCGGGATCCAAGGCAAAATTGGCATACCAGGGATATAACCACAGATTGTCAACACCACGTTAATCCAAAAATCTTTCCCGATTCCGAACCTAGCAGCTACGGCTGTTTTGGTCGGATAATTTAAGTGAAAGTGGTCAACTATGCAAGCGATTGGACTTACCCAGAGGCGGGAAGATTGTACCCACGATGAAGAGTAGCACGGCGTATCCATGATGTCGTTTTGGGGTCAAGTCGATCTTCTGTGGAATAACGCCCTGCGTCGAGGACATGGATGTTGGTATGAAGTCTGAGGTTGCTGGTTACATAAGTATCATTCACGGCCGTCCGGCAATGCCAAATATCCACGATTTCTGGTTTTTATAATATTCCTCAAATGTAATGGAGATATGGGACTGGAAAAAAAGAATATGCAGGAAGATATTTTATCTGAAGTTGGTAGTTGACAAGGGTCCCCATTCCATTCGGATGATTTACATAACATTGAATCTGGTCGCATACCTCTGTTTCTTCCCTCAGTCACCTTTTTTTTTCTCCAAGTTCTCTTTTCATTGTCTCTACCCTGACTCCAATAAACATGGACCATGAGGAACACGTCCTCGATCTCTCTGACGTGGTACATGATGAGACTATTGACGACGACTCGCCCAACGATGGGAACTCGACCGACGCACACAATATCTCTCGCCCATCGGACTTTGACCCTAATTCGTCTATTCTACCTCTTCACGACAACTACAATGATTCAGAGCACTCTTCGCATCATCTGGGATCCGCGGATTCGTATTCGGTTGAGATGCTTGAACGAGAAATTGCGACTCTTCTGAATCAGAACGCTTCGGCCGCGTCTGCTGCTCTGCTCAGTGCCGCCGCGCAGCAACGGCAGGCAAATCTTGGTCTTGGGAGGGAGGGAAGTGACTTGATGGATGCAGGAGCTGGATCAGAAGGCATTGCTAGTTTGGGTATTGGGTTAAGTGGTCTTGCTGCTGTCCTCCATGCTGTCCAAGCACAAAGTTTCACCTCACAAACCACAAGCCAGGCAGACATTCCAGGTAGAGAGCAGCAAACTACTCGCACAGCTCCTGCTTTTCATTCTCTTACAGCTGGCGAGACATCCGAAGGCCAATTGACATCCCTTCGCCGCCCAGATGGCAGGAGTGGATCTGAAGGCTCGGATTATCTCTTTTCTGAGAGGGAAGATGGTAGCGATGCCGAAGATTTTGCTAACTCAGAAGGAGGAATACGCCATTCCGCGTCGCCCCACCGACAACTAGATAGAGAATCGCTTTCTTCAAATGGACTACCTTCCGTGCCAAACGAGTTCACCGACATAAATGACATTTTAAACCAGTTCTCTGCTCAATTTCACGAGCCTACGCACGACACAGACCATGATCTCTCACCACGCGATTCACCCCCGGTCATTGGACATGAACATATTGTCGAGGAAGACTTCCCTGTCGTTAGGAACTCAGCCCCGCCTGTTCCTGTTTTATCTCCATCAAATCGCACTAGTATACAGCAACCAGTCGCTTCCACATCCTTCTTGCAACTTCAAGCGCCTCCAAGGCGGCGGAAAAACCAACTAAAGGCCAATAGCCACATTTGTGAAGAGGAACATTGTCAGAAATCGTTCACACGAAAAAGTGATCTGGCTCGACATATGCGAATACATACTGGAGAAAGACCGTTTGTGTGTTCACACGACGGTTGTGGGAAGACGTTCATTCAGGTAGCGTCCGTATTTATACTCCATTTTGCTTTCTTGAACAATATTTCTCTTTGACAGCGCTCGGCCTTGCATGTGCATTCTCGAGTGCATACGGGCGAGAAACCGCATTGTTGCGAATATCCTGGATGTGGCAAGACCTTCGGTGATTCCAGTAGTTTAGCGCGACATAGACGGACGCACACTGGGAAGCGGCCTTACAAATGCGAAGATCCCACCTGTGAAAAGACATTCACTCGGAGGACAACACTAACGACTCATATGCGAACCCATGATCCCAGTTGGGAGCCCGACCCAAATGTGTATGAAATTTCAAATTATTGTTCTTAGTTGATGTTGACATTCTCTGCAGAAAATACAATTTCAAAGGGAAAAAGCGCAAACTTACGGATGACGATGAGGACAGAGAACTAGCAGAGTCTGTACGGACAATATCTGCCTTGTTCCAAGCAGGGAACTCCATCCCTGATGAACCTTTAGAAATGCGAGTGGCCAGCATTAGCGCCGAAATTGCTGCCGCTATCGCACAGGTACAATCTCGGGCATATGAAGACGAGGAAGAAGAAGAGTCAGGATCTGGACAGGAAGTGGGTGGTATTGAGACTATTGGACCAAACACAAGCGGAATCAGGGGTGAAGGCGCTACATTCTTGACGGAAACGGGGGACCTACAAAGTTTTAGTGAACCGGGCGATGACGGCGAAGATAGCGATGCGTTTCCTGCCCCATTGCACACACGGAAGCAGCTTGCGCTTTCAGGGAATAAAAGGAAACGATAATTAATTTCGCCAAGATCCGGGTCAAATCACGTGGTTATAGCGGAATTCTGGTCGTGCACTTGTTCCGTCTCCTGTACATTTTATCATATTATACTAGTAGTCAAAGTTGTTCGGGTCTTCCCGTTCATTCATATACTGTAAATACAAATCCATTCACTTCTTCTTTCATCTGTCGAGACATGGCCCCAATTGAAGACCCTCCAACCACCGATCTCATTACTCTCACACGGTATCTATGTTTCAGTGCCTTCTGTCTAGTCTGTTCTGAAGGCATCTGGCTTTTAGACATGTTCTCAGTGACCAACTTCGAATTGGGTCGACGGCCACTGGGGATCTGACCCTGCTCCTGACTGCGATTCAAGTAACTTCCAAGTTCATCGCTACTAATGTGCGAAAGGCTCGTCTGATCAACCTGTAAGTATTCCAATGGGTTGTAACATGATGAATATGAACGCCGGTTAGCATTGGTCTCGCAGGCGAAACAAATGTGCAAGGCGAGGAGCAAAAGAAACTGGATGTACTTGCGAACGATATTATGATCAACGCTCTCCGTGCATCTGGTAAAACGGCTGTTCTCGTCTCAGAAGAACTTGACGATGCAATCATCATCGAGGATAAGCATAAGGGAAAATACTGCGTCGTTTTTGACCCTCTTGACGGCAGCAGCAACATTGACGCTGGTGTGAACATTGGGACGATTTTTGGCATCTACCATATCGTAAGTATCAATCCGGATCTTATTCTTTCCGTAATCTATGTCATGGGGCATTTATATTCGTCGGTTTAGCGACCTGGTTCTTCGGGAACCATTGACGATGTCTTACGACCAGGAAGTGAGATGGTGGCTGCTGGTTACACAATGTGGGGGGTCGATCTTGTTCCATCTCCTTTTTTGGCTAATTGATTGTCAGGTATGGTTCATCAGCTAACTTGGTATTGTCAACTGGATCAGGCGTCAATGGATATACTCTTGATGCAGCACTGGGTGAATTTATTCTGACCCATCCAAACGTAAGCAAACTAATTCAGTTGAAGTCGGGTTATAAAGCAACCTCCTTCAGATTACAATTCCTACGCGCGGCAAGATTTACTCGTTTAATGAGGGAAACTCGATGTATTTCCATCCGCCTGTCGTTGCCTACCTAAAGTCAATCAAGTATCCTACGCCTCCAAAGACCCCTTACAGCGCTCGTTATATCGGTTCCATGGTTGCCGATGTCCACAGGACACTCCTCTATGGTGGTATCTTTGGATATCCGGATGATAAGAAGAGCAAGAAGGGAAAGTTGAGGTTGCTTTATGAAGCGTTTCCTATGGCGTACTTGACTGAACAGGTTAGCAATATTGTCCTATTTCTCATATGATTTACTCATGTTATGTTATATTCAGGCGGGTGGAATTGCGACGACGGGCACGAAACGTGTTTTGGACATTGTTCCTACGAGCATTCACGAGCGTTGCCCTGTATTCCTGGGAAGCCGTGACGACGTTTTGGACTTGATTAAGTTTTACAAGGAAGTCTCTCCGTCTGCTGATGGTTCTGGAAGTGGGTTAGAGTTATAGATTATGAATATCTTGTAATTCAGGAAATGGTTTTGACGGTTTCTGAAACTGTAGACTCAGAAAGCAATGCAGAAATTGTAATAAATTATATTAGGTTTCTGTAGTTTTCTATATGATCTATAATGATTGGTATCCTGTATAACTTTCAAGGTTTTATACGAGGTTTTGATGGTAATCACGCGATGTTGCTGGCCTTGGCTAAATAATGTGTCGCCCATAGAAATATCGTCTTTGACAGAATGTGCGTGCTGGCGGCCAAATGGTTAGGAGAAGTTAGAACTTAAGATTATGATAGTATAGTTAACGTTATTTGTCCAAAACTGACAACAAATGCAATCACGTGAGGGTCAAATGAAGTTGAAACGTCGATTCTTGAAGTACTACTTCCAGCTATGGAAGTAAGCAACAACATTCCAGGGCCTTGTCCTACTTTGTTTATTTTTTGGTAGGACCTCCCAAGGCGGAAACGCAAGATTTCGAAGCGCGTATTGGATTCAGATCACGAAGAAGCTTATCCTGCAAAGCTTTCTCGTCCAGATTCCACCAAACCTCGACGGAAAAACAACGCTGCAGATCCTGAACATTGGGAAGATAAGGACGTATATATTCAAGAAGAGGAAGACTCAGCGGCCACTCTCAGCAAACATTTAGCAAAAACCTCAAAAACTTCGAAAACCAGGAGGAAGTCGCATACGGATGGTGGGCCACCTGCAAGAAAGAAGGCACGGAATGTAGTCGTCTCCGACTCGGAGGAAGACGACTATGTCGAGGCAGATGCGGTATCTGAAGAAGATGACCGAGATGACGATTATCAATCCACAGAAGATCAAAAATCAAAAGGAAAGTTCAAAGCCTCAGGGTCGAAGCGTAAAGCCAAAGGTGATCCTGTCGCGAGTGCCCGTTCTGCGTCGGAGCAGAAATCGTCCGTCGAACCAATTCCAACTATCAAGAAAATAAAGTTGACCCTCAAAGTTCATGAGCCACCCACCAGTGGTGCAGGAGCATCACCTGCAGATCCATCTTCTGCTACTGCCAAAGATAGTCCTTCCACGTTGAAGCCAGATTCACCTGCGCCCCAACCTAAGAAGATAAAGCTGCCAACAATTAGAAAGATAAACAAGCCCGCAGGGACGACGAGTACTTCCACTCCTACCTCTGCCACTCCGGCGCCAAAACCGAAACTTGCTTTGGAAATCGACATCGGCACTAAACAGGCAGATTTTCGCAAGTCGCAGACCTCAACTTTTGATCTCGACTTGTCCAATAAGTCAGTGTATCAAGAATTATTCAAAACGGTAAACCCGTTTATTTGACAACTAAGTATCCGCCATTCATAATTTTCAGAGTACGGATGGAGGGACTCCTCGAACGAGTTTGAACCGACGGAGTAAAGAAGAGGAAAGGAGGAAGGAATTAAATATATTAAAAGAGGAGTACATGGTGAAACGAGCAGCAGAGGAGGTTAGCCCTTTCTCTCCTTTCTCAACAACACTGTTCACATCTAGTTTAGGCACAGTCTTTCGATCTCCAGGCCCAGCATGAAAAGATTGCGAGATTTGAAGACAATTTGAGGTCTATTCGAAGCACAGCATTATATCCGAACCACCTAGCCGCTAAATGGAAGGAACTCTATGAAAGAGACAAACGGAAACAGAAGGAGCAGATGGAATTCAATGAAAGCGGATTGGCTAATGGGAGAGAGGAAGGTGAGGTGAGGTGATATGTCGTTACGCTTTGTATTTACTGCCAGTGCATTTGTCGTGGTAGCACAGTACATTACATATTGAGGCCTGCATTGATTAATTAGATATCGTTGACCAGGAGCCTCCCGACGCTTCTGAGATCTTTTGGCCAGTCCTCTTGATCTGTTCGAAACGTGTAGTGAGCCATTTTTTTACCTTATCGACTGGTTGGTTGGATATAACCAATGCGGCTATTTGATCATTCAATTCTTCCCCATGCTGGGGAAGCAGCGTATTTTGAAGGTCTTGTAGCACGTCCAGATAATCGTCGAGATACGAAGAAATCATTGAGGGTTGTTGAGGAGCGTACATGGCGGAAATGAGGTTGTCGGAAGCCGCGAGTAACCTGGAAGAATAGTCCGAGAGACGATCCAAAATAGCGTTCTGGAGATCACAACCATCCTCGGATAGGATATCCTTAGCCACTCGTTGATGCAAAAGATTGGAAAGCTTAACCAGAGCTTGTACCTGAACAAACCTTGAAGAGTCATCTCAAAATATAAAGTCTTGACGGTTACAGACCATATTTAGACGATCCTTCTCGATAAGAGAAAAAGTTTGCTTGGATGCGAGACCTAATTCCTCCCACCCGTCGTCTACAGAATCTTCATCATCTACTTCAGCAGGATTGCACATTTCTTCGATTTCCTCCGCTCCATCTACCAAAGAGTCGTAGTCTTGGGCCCATTTCTTTCGAACAGCACTTCTGTTATCGGAAGATAGAGCACCATGTTTCTTTGCGTTGTTAATGAGTTCGTGTATCTTTCCCACAGCCACAAAGTGGTCTTTGCCAGACTCGGATTGCGAGAGCGATCTTGAAAGGCTGTCGGCGAATTTTTCAACAGAGCTAATCACATTTTGCGCAACATTTTCGTATTCTACAAGGAGAGTTAATCCTTGTGTTTGACGCATAAGTCGGATAGAGTGCAACAACGCTGCGACATAGTTCGAAAGCTCTTTGAGTGGTATAAGTGAAGCTCCGTGATGAGCCGGTGCCCCAGGCTTTAGAGAAAGTGCTACTTTCGTTGAAGCGGAATATAAAAGGGACAATATCGAGGTAAAATCTGTTCGAAGAGTGGCGAAGTCGGTGCTGGGATATCTCTCATCTGTTCGTGTTTTGTCAGAAAGGACAATCAGTGCTGCTCTGCAGTTTTCCACCACGAGGTTTAGTGCAAGCGTTGCTATAAGGCAGTGTCAGAGTGAAATCTTTTGAATACGATACAAGAACACACCCTGCTGGCTACTGGACATGATGAACAGATAATTGATTCCGGCCCGAGGAGCAAAGCCACGTGAACAAACTGGGCATTGCAAAACGGAACAGGGAATTTCGTCAGAATCCCGACGGTCGACCTGCGACCTAGGTCATCTTTTTCTTTCTGTAGCTGAGATGTTGATGCGTTCAACGGTGAGTATGTCTGATACTGAATTGTGTTAATTGTTGAAATTTCTTCAGTTCCAACCGGGAATGCTACGCGTGTCGTTAGCTCGGGCAGCTAATCCAAAACTTGCCTTCCCTTCATGTAGTCGAACTTTCTTGACTTTCCATGCTCACAATCTTTCAGCACCTTCTTCGTTCTGTCGCTTGGAATTTAGAAAACCTTTTGTGCCGACGCCATGTAGTCGGCGAACCATCAGCCTTGGCTCAATTTTTTCTTCTAAGCCAGAAGGAACGCCGACACCCCACACAGTCGCGCTCATCACGCGATTAGAGGCAGAAGCGAACGTACATCCACACGACATATCGAAACAGCTCGCTCTATATGACGCATTGTTGGATACGAAGATGGAGTCGTCATATGAACTAGTCATCAATCGTTGGGAGAAAATGTGCGAATTTGTGAGTAATATGTCGAATAGCAAGTTTCTTCCGGTTTATTTGTCTGTTTCAATGTTTAGGACCCCTCTTCATCTTTACTGAAATCTGCGGAAGCTTTCAAGACCTATCTTACTTGTCTCGAAAAAGTTGGTTTAAGTGCATCTATAGATGCTGCCGTGAAGAAGCGTGATGAATTATTGGTCGCCCAAGGAGTATCAGTAGCCATATCTCATTCCCAATTGAAAGACCAACCAACAGCACAACCTTCTACTGAGCCTCTACCCAACTCTTCGAATGCGAATTCTTCTGCAGAACATTCACCTCCCACTTCGAGTCAAGTCATCGCTCAGCAGGTTTTGTCCAAGTCAAGCAGTTTCGGAAATGCCACGCCTCTGCCACCGGTTAGGGAGTCCTCGAAACTTTCTTCAGGCGCCAACACGTCTCAAGAGTCGCCAATCCAGGTAACGATTGTTGAACGTCAGTCCTGTTTCATCATACAACTAAATTGAAAAGCTAACCTGTGTCCAGGCAAAGGCGCTTGGATTCCTCGTCTTGTTCGTTTCATTGTTCTTGTTATTGTCAGTTCGTTCTGTAAGTTCAAAAATCAACTTGTCTGCTCTCCGCGGCTAAGGTATTAGCAAGTCTTGCTGGTTATATTATCTGTCTTCTTTGAGAACACTGGTTTTATGAAAGCTGGTCCTCGTCAATCACAATTTGAACCTTCAGAGGGAAAGGTCATCTTGTTTAGCGACGTTCACGGAGTTGATGAAGCCAAAGAGGTGAATCACGGCTAGCCTTTGCCACTATTATCGAACTCATCTGGTTGTCCAGGAACTCGAAGATGTTGTTGCTTTCTTGAAAGATCCGGCTGCGTTCTCCACGTTGGGCGGTAAGCTGCCGAAGGGCGTCCTGCTCACAGGGTGAGTCGACCCTTTTGTTCCAAATCAACTCACGGAAACCTTGCATAGACCACCTGGAACCGGCAAGACTCTCCTGGCTCGTGCTGTGGCAGGTGAAGCGGATGTACCATTTTTCTTCGCATCAGGGTCAGTTCACCTGATAACGTAATGTTAGTAATTGGACTGAACAACCTTCGCAGATCTGACTTTGAAGAGATGTTTGTTGGCGTTGGCGCTAAACGGGTGCGAGAACTCTTCGCTGCGGCTCGTAAGAAGCAGCCTGCTATAATCTTTATCGACGAGCTGGATGCAGTTGGAGGCAAACGCAGCAGTAGAGATCAACAGTATTTGAAACAGACGCTGAATCAACTTCTAGTTGAAATGGACGGTTTCCAACAAACTGAAGGTGTCATCGTAATTGCGGCGACCAATTTCCCGGAAAGTCTCGACCAGTAAGAAACACTCGTGATGTCGCCTCATATTTCAATCTCAATTTTCCAAGGGCTCTAGTTCGTCCCGGTCGCTTTGATAGAATTATTGCCGTGCCACTGCCTGACGTTCGCGGACGTGTACAAATTCTCCAACATCATTTGCGCAGCATAACCATTGGCAAAGGCATGTAGTTTTTCATCTGTCATTGTTTTTGATTGATACCTGTCTGCAGATGTCGACCCTAAAATTCTTGCACGTGGCACACCCGGTTTTTCTGGTGCTGACCTTCAAAATATGGTAAAGTAAGTTACATATAATAATTTAATTAACCAATTTTTTTAAACCATTTTCTCGTCTTCAGTCAAGCTGCAATTTACGCTTCCAAACTTCATGCAATGGAAGTGGACCTCAATCACTTTGAATGGGCCAAAGTCAGATTAAATCAAATTGGAGTTTTAGTCATTTAAGGAGAATTTTTGATAGGATCGTATTCTCATGGGAGCCGAAAGGAAAAGCCAGTATCTTGACGAAAAATCCAAATTAGCTACTGCCTATCATGAGGTTTGATTTTTCATATGATTTCTGCCCGCCCTCACTAAGCCGCTTTAGGGAGGGCATGCTCTTGTCGCCTTGTATACGGACGGTGCCATGCCACTTCACAAGGTCACCTGTGTCCCTCGTGGTCATGCTCTAGGTTATGTGAGTCGATTGCCTGCTTTACATTACGACTGGTTGAACTCATAAAATACATTTTAAATAGACTTCACAGCTACCTTTAGATGACCGCACTTCAGTTAGCTATAAAGAGTATCTAGCAGAAATAGACGTGAGCATGGGTGGTCGTGTAGCAGAGGAACTGAGCATGTCATCGCTTTCTCTTCAGTGTATCATTACTAATTCTAACCTCAGTTTATGGAAATGAAAATATCTCGAGTGGCGCCAGCTCGGACATTCGGAAGGCTACAAGGACCGCACAAGCGATGGTTAGAGTAAGTAAAATAACCAATGATTTTTCCACACTCTTATGTCTGTTTTTAGGAATGGGGCTTCTCAAAGTTGGGCCCAATATTTTATGATGATCGAGACACATCCCTGAGTCCAAGGAGAAAGGAGCAAATTGAAGAAGAGGTCACAAAGTGGGTAGTCTATTCTACAGCAAAGCCTGCGACAGCCATTTGTTAATTTCCTTCTTTTTCTTTGCAGACTTGTGCGAGGAGGTGAAGCCAGGGCATTTACGCTTCTTTCCTCGAAAATAGAAGACCTGCATAGAGTACGTGATCCTTCCTTGACCTACCCTATTGCCGTCTGACATTAACTTTTCCCAAAAAGCTTGCTCGTGCCCTTGTAGAGCACGAGACATTGAATTCGGAAGAAGTCCAAAAGGTGATTAAAGGAGAACCGATACGCAATATTGGCGAAGTACTGGATGAAGATATTTCTAATATAGAATCTGAGTTATCGTAATGCAAGGCGTTTTCCTACTGCTCATGAAACGAATGCCTCGGTCTGATGCCTGATTGGATACTGAAAATGGCATCTTACGGGAAAAGAAGGACAATGAAAATATCAGACTCGGACGACTTGGGACGGCTAGTGTTACCAGCGAGTGAAGAGAAGGTAATTATATCAATGCTCGACTGTTGTTTGACATAAATTGCAAATGCTCCTGATTAGGCAACAAGTTCCTCGCGGGGAACAACGACGTGACACAGCAAGCCACTCTTTTTTGAGTATTGACAATCTTGGACTCGGTTTACAACTTCTCTCAGTGAGGTAAAGCAAGTCAAAGCCTGATATTTTAGGTTGATCTCTGGCCCTGCGAAATCTTCACGAAGCAGTTCCTTTGCTTTCTTTTATCTCACCGCCTTTCTCTTGGCGAAATGTCACATCCTTCAAGTACGTATCAAATTATGATATCTCTCTTAATGAAAATTGACTTATCAATCGGTCATTTTGCAGGCCTGAGCCTCGTGTACTTCGTTGGCTCCTGAGGATCAATTTTATTGCTTGTGCCCCCGTGTTGTCGAAACGTGGTATACTATACCCAAGATCCATGTTCAGATGATAGCAGCCGAATTGACTTTCGTCTGTCAGTGTGAGATTCTCTATCATCTGAATTGCATCCAGAGGCCTTTCCGAATGCCAAACTCCGCAACTCTAGAACATGTGTTTTTCATATCATCCATAAACCTTACTGACCCTGAACCCAGAACCTTACGCACTTTTCATCGAGGCCCTTCCACTGTCGTCGTGACCTAACAGAATCCTATCATGGAAAATAAACCAGCATGATTTGGTTCATTTGGACATCTCAGGAAAGCCTTATAAAAACGAGTCTCAACATGCAAAAGATTACTCGTGCTCTCTGTTTCTTCACTGTAGGCTTTGAACGAGGTAAGAATCTCTCGTCTTCCAGTTCTGGTCAAGTCCCCGACAATCTTTGATTTGTCTTGAGGTGCTTCTCGAAGTTGAACTCAAATAGGATCCAAGATCAAGCTTGCATCTTCTTACTTCCGCCGACAAGTGTCAAGAAGAGTAAGTCTCAATAACCGTCGCTTCGGTCCCCGTTGTACGGCGATAACCTAATCATCTCCAGGATGTGTCATCGAATAATCTATCTCGTCAAATGGCTCAAGTGCGAAGACTTGACCAAAGACAGTGAAACCCCAGTGGATTGTGGTCTTCCCACATGTTACTTGAGCAAGGCGCACCCTGACGGTTGCAAGAGCGAAAAATGTCGGCGTTATTGGGAGAAACCAGAAAGGATAATTATCAGGGAGGTCCGTGAACGCCTATTCATATGTTACTCAATATGAATAGAGTTTCCAGGAATCCGGACGTTGTCGTTATTGTCCGACTAGTTGACTACCAAAATCGACGTAGTTTTCTAATCAAATCAGATGTCAATATTGAATTCCATAAGGGCGGCATCACTAATGCCTCCATCGCCGAAGTCCTCGTAATCGCCTTGTTCAACTTCCACAGCCATTTCTCGTTGTTTTTCTTGGGCTTTCTCGATGTCTTCGAGAGTCCATAACGACACGCCGGTCTGATTTTCATTCGGATTTTGAGAAATGGTGCGCATGAAAAGTTTTGAAAGTGTGATCGCCATATCAGTTGAAAGATTGGACCCTGTTTCCGTGATATACTGATTGATCCAACGAGGCAATTTCGCTCTCTTATCCGCCCTTGCAAAACGCTACGAGAAAGATGATCAACATAAAGGACCACAACGAAATAATTTAAATCGTGGGGTACCTTGTCTGCAAATATCATTAGACCCCAATCTGTCTTCCCGCGTAGGGCACGTCCTACACATTGAGCGGCATTTCGAATAGCATCAAATCCCAAAAACTCGGACTCCCGTATCCGGTATGCATCACGAAGATACTCCAACCGGGCCTTTAAGATACGGCTTTCGGTATACTGATAGGGCACTCTAACCAAACTATCAAGTTATGCTGTCAAACGTTTACATAAGAAAAACCTACCCAAACACGATTACAGCCCGCCCGTAATTATGATCAAAGTCAATTCCCTCGGAGACTTTGCCGCGAGCAACTGACAGCAGAACGGCACCACGACCGTTGTCACAAGCCTGTAGAATGACCAGAATCAGTAGAAAATACTACAGCGTAGTGCAGAACAAGTACCCTCCGATAGTTCTCCAACGCGATGCTTGTCTCATTGGCATCGGGAGTTTCGACAAATATGAGCTTGTGTTTCCATACTTCATTGAGAATACCCTTGAAAATTTCATTCTCACAGTCGTTCCAATTCTCATTGGAACTAAAACGCACCATATCGTTCCATGCAGCAACGATGGATTCCATGTACAAGTAACTCGGGAAGAAGGCCACGATGCCATCAGGGACAATCTTGCTATATTCAACGAGGATGCTTCCAAAATTTCGAACAACTGCGGGATCATTCCTGACTTCAAAGCGTGAACTGATGGCAACCTGGTCACTGCCACGAGTAATGACCTAAATCATGACTGATAAGAGGTTATGAAAACATAAAAAAGACATGCACAAACCAAAGGAAGGAAAGAATTTCTTGTCAGTGTCATAGGATAAGTCTCTTGCACGACAGGGGTGAATTGGAGCATTTTTGGGTACATGTCCAGAGGTGAAATAGTTCCCGATGTGATGACCACGCTGCTGAAGCGCTCAAAAACAGGTTTTATGGCGATAGATGGGTCTAGACATCTGGACGACTATGAGAAAGAACAATAATATAAATATGTTGTCGCACTAACGTCAGGTGGAAAACTGGATTAGGAACTGTTGCGCTATCTGTTTCGAATGGCTCGAGTATGAGAAGAAATCCTTTTACAAAGTCTGATTCAAAATGATGTTAGAATATATTAAAGGACGCGAACATGCCTTTTTCGTAGGTGGCAACCAATGTTGCAAAACTTGCCACTTTTTGAAGGCTTGCATGTTCGTCAAGCCGATTTAGTTCTAGTGTTCGCACAAGAGACTGCAGCCTCTCAGCGCAGAACCTTATTATTTTTGTGGAGGAAAAAATGAAGCGAATTTTAGGGCCGACGCGAAGGATCTTACCGTAACGGCCTTCTCTCAATGTAGGTGATATCTTTAAGATGCTGAAGGAAGGAAAGCGGCGTTTCTGCAACAACGTGTAGGACACGCATCCTCGTCTACAGAACAAGTTAGTATTATCACATGAGTAATCGTGGACAGGCGGACTTTAAGGTATTCTACAAGCCGCTTGAGAAAAGCGACAAAGTGCTCGGCCTTCCTGATATTCCCAGGTATTGCTTCATGCAACAAATCGTCCGGAAGTACTTTGTAATTGTCATGAAAATGAGCTCATTCCTGTTTCAGGGAGAAACTTACCAGGATTTCCCATGAAAGGATCCGTATCGTTTTGGTCAGAGAGAGATTCCTGCAATCCCTCGACGAGCTTGGCATATTCATCCTGGAGTTTTGCAGCGTCAGTCGTCTTAATTCTAATGGGTTTTAATATCCGGTGACCATCGACATAGTAGAAAAACTCGCTCTTCAATCTTCTCCGACAGTTTCCCAACACTTCGACTAGCGGACTCCAGCATAGGTCTGGTGAGGTCGATACTTAAGGATTCAATGCAAACGTTGTCTAAGATTTTTAAGAATTTGATACCCTTTATCACATTCGAAACGTACCAATATTGTGTGCCTCGTCGAAGACCACGATGGCATCTTTTGACATCTCCTTCGAAACCTGCTCCGCAACTTTGGGATCTAGCAGATAATGGAACGAATAGATAATGATGTCAACAAATGGCATCTAGGTCTTTCGACTTTAAGGTCTGTGAGGTGTGAAGGAGGAAAAGCTCTTACCATTCGACGCACGACAAAGTAAGGACAAACTCCTTTGTCTCGACCGTATTGCAAGACGTCCGCCAGTGTCCAAATCCCAGGAGGTATCAAATGGCCTGGTTCCAATTTCCCCAAATTCTAGACAACCATTCACTTATATGACGCTGAAATCACAAAGAAAATAATTTACCTCGTGCCAATCGCAAAGCTCGACAGAACCAGGATTTGCTCTGCCCTTTTCACAGACAGCAGAATTCGTCAAGTCTCTGCATTTTGCATCAACAACCTTGCCTTTCTTCTCTTTCGCAACCTAAAAGGGTGAATAATGACTCAGCGGTCAGAAAGCATGCGTTACTTCTGGATTTATGCAAAGATTTTTCCGACTGGTCAAACCAAAACCTGTAAAGTTTCGCTCTTTCTCTCTTTGTTCCTCTGTTTCTGCAGATGAAATCCGAAATTCCATCAGCCTTTTCAATTCTGTCAAAGCTTTCTCAATTTCGGGGACGGTACGTGAGCAGTATATTAGCTTCCGCCTTATTGGGAAGAACTGAAACAAGAATGATAAGTTTTGACTGTAGCATTGAGTTGGAGAGGTATGCCAATATGCACTTGTTGGTATGATACAATTAGTGAAAGGAGTGATACTGTTTTCCCCGTTCCTGAAGGCATTTCGAGAACACAGTGACCCTAGAGTGTCCGTAAGCAAAACAAAACAAAGATCGAGACAAGTAAATATACAGTCGCGTCGAGAGTCCTCTTGAGGTCGCACATGTAAGCATATTGTTCTGTCCCTCCTTTAGATATGTTCACAGCGAGTGTAAAACATATTCCTCACCAGGGTAAATACGATCGTAGGGAAAAACAATCTAAAAAAATGAACAACTGCGTAATGTCAAGACGGACAGAACATACTGGCAGATTGTCAATGAAAAACTTCATTATAGGGATATAGGCACTGGCAAGAAGGTCTTTTCGTAAAATGCGAAGGTGTTGGCGCCACGGTCCCGGCTTCCGGCGTCCGCGACTACTTTTCTGATCGCATCACGTGGTACCCAATTTCTGCAGTTTACTTCAAGTTCAGTGGCGGCAAGCAATGTCTATCCACGTCGCCGCAGTATTCAATGTCTGTCGACCTGTTATAGCAACGCGTGTAGTACCATTCACAGTACCCCGCGCCCCATATCCGCTTCCGCATCCCAAAGTACCGCGTTTCTGTGCCTTCTCAACCTCGAGTCGCTCTTCCGAACTGTCAGGCTCTCCACCAATGCCCATTCAAATTCCTCAACCACGGCATCCATATACTTTTCACCTCGCTTCAAGCTGGGCTGCGAAACCCGTTGATTCCCTTGTCTTGCGATCTCGGTCGCCTTTTCCGCCTGATACCGCCATCGGAACGTGGAGGGATAGAATATTATCGGGTAAAAGGAGAAGGAACGGGAGGAGAGCGTACGGGGACGCGGGCGAAGACTTCTTTTTTGTTCAGGAGGTATGTAGATTTTGCATTAGTACTAATACGTCCATATAATGAACATGTTCACAAATGTTTTCGTATTTCCGCAATGATAATTGCTAATCTCATGACTAACGATTCCGTCTGTATAGATGCGTAATCAATCAGTAAGTGTTCAATAGATATCCTCCTATCTCTCTTACTTTCTTTCGTTTTCCAGGGAATCTCTTTCGGTGTTGCAGACGGTGTCGGCGGTTGGGTTGAATCTGGCGTCGATCCTTCCCTTTTCTCTCAAGCCCTTATGTATCATGCCCACCGCTACTCTCGTAGTGCCTGGGCCGGCGAACCGGAAATTGACCCCACAATGGACTATGAAGAGCGGGAGCAGATTGAAGGTTGGGAGATGACGCCATATGAATGCCTTGATCTCGCGTATGGCGGGGTGTTGCGGGAAAAGTATGTACAGGCCGGTGAGTATTTCCTTGGGTTGCTCCTTCGAGATACGGATAGTTATGAAGTTGCTTCACATCTAAGGTTCAAGTACAGCGTGCATTTTGAGTCTAAATGCCTCCTCAGGTGTGTTACGGTCCGCTAAGTCAGTCCCTATTCTACTATTCATTGCAGATGGTGATAAGCTCTCCGAACAGTTTAGGCGATAGTGGATACTCGATAATTCGCTCAAATTCCCTTTTTCACCGATCATCTTCACAAACCCACTTCTTTAATTGTCCAAGGTTAGCGTCAACTCTTGTCGCAGTATCTCGCGTGGTCGTGCTTTATGCTCAACTCAATGTATCCCAAGACAACTGACGAAACTCCCAGCATCTGAAAGACGCTCATTCTCGCGAGCATGCGTAGATTCACCAAGCGAGGCAGCCACATTTGAAGTCAAACTTCGTGACGGCGATATCGTGGTAGTTTATGTACGTTCCTTCTTGACCCTTTACCTTTCATCTAACCGCAAATGTTTTCCTTGTATAGACAGATGGCTTCTCTGATAACGTCTTCCCCTCAGAAATGGTTACCATCTGCTCGCTCGTTGCACGGGCTGGTGGGAAGGAAGATGATCAAGTCCAGAATATGACAGAGCGTATGGTAGACTATGCTAGACAATGCATGAAAAGCCGAACCAGGGTTAGCCCTTTCGAACGTGCGTGTCTTTACGTTACTTGGCTCTTTTGCTGTTTTTGTCAGTCGGAGTACAAACCCGTGAATCCAGCTGACTGTGTGCATCCTGTGCCGTTTGCTTCTGAGTACCTGAATTATTTCTGTTTTGCTCACTTTTCTTTCTTTCTTTGTGCCCTTTAGGTGAGGCCGCAAGGCAGGGGATGTACTTTCGTGGAGGGGTAGGCGTGTTTTGTTCTTCAATATCATTTGTAACGCTCGAATATTCATGTACTTCTTTCCAATTGAACAGAAAATCGATGAGTAAGTCCACCTTTCTTCTTTTTCAGAAATTTCTGCTCATATAACATCCTCTTCCCTCCACTGGCAGCGTCACCGTCATTGTTGGGCTCATTCGCGAAAGCTCCTGATCAGGACCGTGCACATCTGGAAAATCTTATCCATACCCACCGTTGCCTTCAACATCATGCTGAGATGTTTACAACCCATCCGCAAATGTGGTGCACATATGGGACTCAACAGATATCCAAATCAGCGTTTATTAATACATATACTACACTCCCACTATTGGTTCTCCTATTTTCCTTTTGTAGTATCAATACAATGACCAAGACACAAGAGGCCACACCACCAGGCGGAAGACTGTTAACCTCATGGGTATGGCCAACCGGACGTAACTTCATAACTTTCGTTCGATGAAACTTTCAATGACACCTGCCGGATCGAGAGAATACTCCTTCAGGACAACTTTATCATTAACGATGAACGTGTTGGGTTGCACGAAAACTTTTCGCGGCTTCAAAGGTTGCACATGTGAACACTAGCATCAGTCTCCAAGAAATAATCGAAACGTACCTGCTTCTTCCGCAAGACAAGATTCGTAATTTGGCCTTCCCATCCTGGAAATGGCGTTGTCAAATTGGTGTAGAACTCTCGTGCGCCTGCACCATCTGCCGTGCTCTTGCGGACTTGAAGCTCAATGAGCAATTTGCCAGCTGCTTCTCTACCTTTGGTCAAGACGAGTTCGCGGTCCACCTGGACGTTGAATATCGAGGAAGCAACAGGTCAGTCGATAGTCGACAACGAAAACAGCTGTAGATATGTAGCGCAGATAACCTACCCGGACATAGATATTTTCTAGTTTGCCATGTGCATCTCGTACCTCTTCGAGCCGGGCGATACCAGACCGGATAAGATGTTGTGTTATGCCGAGCCTTCATACGTCCGCAAATGTGTCATGGGCTAAGAGAAGGTGGAAAACGATGTGTATGGCATACCTAGCTTGCATATGAGCTTGTCCGTGTTTCCCGGTGGCTGGATCATAAAATTCTAAGGCCCTCAAGCCAGCCCGCGCCATGATCAAGAATGTTATATACTGGATATCCTCAATCACTTGCTTATCGGTATACTGTAGAATGCAAATGTCCAACGTTAAAAAAGGCATTGGACAGGCCACCGGACATATGTTGTTCTCATGCCATTGATGTAAATAGATCGCTCACCTGAAAAATCTTCAGGATATCAAGATTGCTAACCACTAGAAGAAATCGTCAGTGATTCGAGTTCAAAGATATTGATGGCCCTGGACTACGGCTTACAGTAAAGTGCGGCCGTCTCTGCACGGCATTCTTCCATTGAAGAAGAGACTTCTCCCAGGACGGACCCAGGGGTTTGACCTGGCTTGTACCAGGAAGTGCTAAAGTCAAATAGATTAGCATGAGACAAGAATTCCGGATGTAGAGAGAAACCCACATCTTCTCGCCCGTGAGAGGATTGATGACCTTGAGCGAAAGTCAGAAGATAGGAATCAAGGTACGCCAACGCCCACCACCTTTTCTGGATCGAAATTCTTCGTTCCATCTGCACGTTCCTCGAATAGTTTTCCTGAACCATGGCCGAGAAGCTCGTGATTTGCAACTTGAAGTTCAAAGGCCTTGGTTTCCCATTCCTTATAAAGATTCACATCATCAGGGTGGATGAAGGTCAATTCCTCGTCTAAAGAAGCTGGTGTTAAAGGGGTGGCGACTAGATGGACGATTGTACTCACTTGGTGCCTTGGCCGCAAGGATATTCTAAACGGGAAAAGTCACACTGATGATACGATATAATCGGCAACAATTCGTACAGCCAATGAAACGTTTTTGAAACCGGTCGACTCCCTTATTTCAAAGTAGTTCTATGACAAAGAACGTCAGGCTTGTTGTTGTTGAAAGTCACCGTCGCATTTCTCACAGGGATCTAGAAATTCCGACATCAGCATGTGCATTCTAGGTCTAGATAGGAAACGCCTACATTGATACCAACAGGGATGCCTGAAACACTGCTGTTGAATATTATATTGAAGGATAAGACTATTCACCACTTACCTCCGGTAGCAAAGGTGACGACTTCCAAAGCCGTGAAATCAGGTTTGCGAAATACATCTACTTCGAAATTCGGTCCCCATGGGAGGTCTTTGATAAGATTTTGGGCTTCGTTAACCAGGGTTTCATATTTGGCACTGAGTTGCTTGTTCACAATAGCAGTGAACCCTGCTCGTCATGTTAGCAGTTAAGAAAGACAAAGAAAAAAACAAATTGACCCTCCCACTCTGCACGGCCACCGTACGGGTCCACATAAGTTTCAATGAACTACATAACCCTCAATGACTATCACATGAAGTATGATATTCAACTTACACCGATGTACGATTCAACGACTGGACTGATATCCTTAACCCACCATCTGGAACCATCTTTGTGGTCTTTAATTGAGCCAGTCTCGAATCTGCGTAGGAGAGAAGTCTAACGTCCAGCGGTGTCAAAGAGGCATATTGATACGTACGATTTAATGTAGCTTTCGATCATATTACTTTGAATGTCATTTGCAACATAATTTTTAGCCTGCAAACGAATTGCGGGATGATGAGTCAACTACCATTCTGAAATGACTTTGTGTTATACCTCCTTCAATGCTTCAACGACTTTCGCAAGCTCCGCTGCAAAGTCGCCATATTGAACTGTTAGTTTGGCCGTCTCTCCTTGGACACCCGCAATGTCATGGAAAGCCGGAGGTTGACTTTGAGCGGAAGCAACGAGCAAAGTGAAATCATTTGGACCATTTTTGAGCACCCTTGAAAACAGTTTTAATTCCAACAAAATTCAGATCCATTATCCAAATGGATACTCTACCTTGTGTTTAAGACGTCAACCCCGATTTTCTCAGCAGCAGCCTGCACGGTAGCAACCTCATCATCATTGATGGTCTGGCCAAGGTAATAGTTGCAAACATGACCTTGATTGGGTTTGCCAATGGAAAGACTAGATTCAGGGCTCAGTGAATAGATGTGATCTTTCAACTGCGACGAAGTCAAGTTCAATGTTCAGTGAATCCGCCGAATCAGATAATCTCACTTCATTCCAGAGAGGAAGGGCCTTTTCTTTGTTTGTAGAATTGGAGACTACGGCTTCAAACCTGTCGGGGGTGAGCCTCGGGATAATCTTCGTGAAGCCAAAGGACTTGTAGTTGACAAGATTGCCAAGAACCTGAAAAGCAAAGTCGACTTTGATGAAATGAGGGATTTTTAAATAAAAATGGTACCTGAGCGGTATACTGCAATAGATCTTCCCAATCAGTCGAATCCAAGCCTGAATTCTTTTTCAAAGTCTCCAGATCAGCCAAACCACCTCGATCATTGCTGACGATTGCGATCAAGAGGTCATACAGCTTCTGAGCTTGAGGCGTCCATTGGCCTATTTTCTTATTTGAGAAACGAAAATACCAACAATGTTGAAATGTTCGACGGCACACCTTGGATGATACGAGCACCTGCCCACGATGCCAATCCGATGTAATGTGTATATTTTTTCTCCTTCTCACTGCAATTTGATGGTCAATTAAAGGCAAGTGCATTCACTCTAGCTCAAAACCTTAGCTGCTCGAAAGACTTTGCAACATCCAAGCCACAGTAAGGGGCTGCTCGGTCTGCAAAGAACCTGATATCGGCAGTGCTTGCCATACTTATCCTTGATGGTACGAGTATGGAACTTGTTACCGGTTTCCGATCTTGTCACAAAGACGACTGATTCGTGTGTATTCACAAATTCTGGTTATACACACGAAACGTGTTTCAATTTGGTCATAGAACCTCTGTCACGATCAACATCACTTCTCGGTCAGTAAATGCCGTACAGTTGGATATTATATTCTCGACGTCCAGGTCTGTCAATCGTTAAGAAATCCAACACAATATTGACGAAATTATTTAAATTTAGTAGTCTTAGTCGCTTTGAGCGCTCCTTTCTTTCTCATGTCCAAGCTTCAAGGCATATGTCTTTACATACTTATACCAGCAGTGGTTCCTTTCTCAAAAGTTCCGGGATAGGCGGGCGTCATCCCGATTCCTATCAGGCGAGTCCGCTTGACCTTCCGTATACGGCTCAAGGATTTCCACAATCTATCATTGTATCAAATCATCCTTGACACAAACGCACCGTGGACTCGGGGACGTACCGGATGGGCTATTTCAAGATTGAGCTTCGCGCCAGATATCTCGCGAGCTTTCCTGTTCCCCTCCATGCTTCCCATTCGCCTCTGGCAGTTCCTTCTTGCCTGTTGGGTGGTATCCGCTGCTAGTCCAACGAGGACTTTCACCGGGAGCAACAGTGGGCCGCCATCCAATTTCGTGACCTCGCAGAATGGCAGGTTTATGGTTAATGGAAAGTGAGAACCCGATATACGCATAGGGAATCCACTCTGATCTCGCATTATCCGCAGGCCCCTGCGTTTTGTTGGAACAAATGCCTACTGGTTACCTACTCTGCTGACAGAAGCCGACATAGACCACACTTTGGGCAGTATGGCAGCTGTTGGAGTTAAGGTTGTCAGGACTTGGGCCTTCAATGGTGGGCCTTTACAATAACTGTTCCCCCCTTTCCCCTCTTGTTTAGTCTCGTCCATTTAGATGTAGAGTCGGTTCCTGTCAATGGCACATGGTTTCAGTTAATTGCAAATGGCACGACCAAGATCAACGAAGGCTCCAACGGTCTGCAAAAGCTGGACACGTTATTGCGATTAGCCAAGAAGCATGGTATCTACGTTTTATTGACGCTGACTAACAACTGGAATCCTCGTCCCCTGTTTGACGACAAACATTCTGGCGGACCCCTTCATACGCGAGATGTGACTCCGGGTACGGGTAACAATCTTCCACGAAACACGCTCAGCAATGACTATGGTTGGTGTCTGAAGTTCTTCCAATACTTTCTGGCTGATATTGGCTAGGCGGCATGGATGTTTATGTTCGGAATTTTGGGGGTCCATATCATGACCAATTCTACACAGATTCAAAAATTCTATCGGCCTTTACGGACTATATTTCTTGCGTTGTGAAGCGTTACGCCAATCACTCTGCTGTCTTTGCATGGTATGACTAACGCCATCAAAAAAAAATGCAAGATTATTGATGTCTTCACAGGGAACTAGCAAACGATCCGAGGTCCGACAGCATCATTGCTTTTTAAGCATTTTTTTTGATGAACTCGCAGATGTTATTCGACGCTGCCCAACCAAGCTTGCACACCGAATACCATAACCAAATGGCATGCCAAAATCGCCCAAGTTGTAAAGTCTTTGGACCCCAACCATCTTACCTCTTCCGGGTATGCCACAGTCAAAATCAACACGCCATTTACTGAAGAATATCTGACAGAAACCAAGGATTCTTTTGCGTCGGTTGTTCAAAACTATACCCACTAACTCCGGCTCAGCCTCAGCCAACATTCGCTGCTGGCAGACGTTCAGCTAAACCCCAGGCTTTGACAAAACGGCAAATCCTTGAAGAGCGTAGACTTGCATTCAAGAAGACAAGAGGGGCACAGAAGCGAGACAAACAAACGGGGTCTAAACTCATCCGTGGTCGATGGTTGTCGGCAGGTTGGTATCTAATCTAGAAGATATAAACCTATTCATTCATTCCATGGCTTAGAAACTCGTGATCCTGAACCTGGGTTGGGACCCGCCTTTGATGGCTCCCATGGGGTCGACAGTGAAGACATTATCAACATTCCTCAGATTGGCTTTGGGACGTTCCAATTGTTCCCAGATCAACAACAATATGGGCCTAATGATCCCAATCTGCCTGCCTTCAATAACACTGTTCAGCAAGGCGTTGATTGGATCAAAAGGCACGCCAGTCTTGCTACTTCGTATGTTCTTATCGTTCACAGGCTTAAAATGAGTCGTGACTTGATCTCGTAGATATGGAAAGCCCGTGTCTCTGGACGGATTTGGTCTTGTTTCTCGGGCAAATCTACCTCACTTTGTTCCTTTCAACAGTTCGAAAGCACCTTTCGGTCCAAATTCCGTGACCGTGCAGTCGGAGCCTAGTGCTGGTGTGACAGACGGGCAACTAACTGATGCGTACAATCAATGGATTCAAGGTAGCTTAGCATTGACGTCTAGCGTGATTAGAGGGTCTTCATACAATTCTTTTTAGCCGGACTACAAGGTGGCCTTTCGGGAATGATCCAGTACCAGGTGTGTTGACTTTTTTTTGCTCCGTAGTAATTAGCCTGTTAATGTATTCTGATTAGTGGTCGCAAGGTAATTTGACGGCGTCAAATGGCACCAATATTACACCCAATGTGGCCGGCACATCGACGATTAACAATGTTCCCGGTACAGGCCTTTCCCCTAATGACGGTTATGCTGATCAAGGATCCGCGTATGTGTATTTGACTTTGTGATCCCTCGTCGGCTAATAACAGCTCCACAGGAAAGAGGATGTGCAAGGCATAATTCAACAAGCCGCCCAACAATTTGGCCGTGATTCATGATCATGACTTCTAACTTGTATGTGGATGATGTGGATGTGAGATGAGCTGGTGGGCTCAAGTCTTCGATTTCTTTCATGTCCATTCTCATATTAACGAACTTTTTATGTACTTTATCCCCGTACTTGCATTACCTCATTTCTTTGTGGACAAGTCATGTATTTGACATTGATAATGGCTTTATTAATATGAATAATGATGGATTGTGAACCTTTACTCTGTCAAACGGAATTTCGAATTGGGGTGAAGGAATGTGCAAGATGAGGATAATGAAACATGTACTATCATGTTTCTCAAAGTTGAATGTACAAAATGTCATCATTCTGCTTATGATCTTAATCAGGATATAAGCAAAAGTTGAACTAGGATTCCTAGCTAGAATTCACTTGGAGTATCACGTATATCCCACAGCCTCCACATCAATTCCTGTTTGTGTAGATGGTGTTGTCTGTCTCTGTGAGTGAGACCATCGTAGTGTTAAACACATACAGCAAAAAGCTCACCGTCCCAGATCGAGGGCCAATATCAATCGGCACCCAGTATTTCTTGATTCTCTCCAGAAAGTCGTCATGCGGACACACTGAGAGATCAACTTTCTTGCCGAATGCTTCCTCGAGGTCCATATGAGCTCCACCAATGTCTCTTAGTTTGCTCCAGTTGAGCTCGGGAAGGAAGACTGCAATGTCAATATCACTATCTGGGTGTGCGGTGCCTTTGGCATAGGAACCGAAGAGGTAGGCAGCTGTACAGTCGTTTGCATAACGGAATGCAGTCTGCAATTTTGAACACTACCAGTTGACTGAATGGGCTCTGTTATAGTCGCCATCGATGTAGTATAAGACCAAGACGACCCCTGTCGCACATTTCCGTCCGCATGGGGATCGGACATGTGACAGCATATACCTACAAGGCATTGCGAGGAGTCCCACTCGAAAATGACATTGCGTTCAGAAATTACTGCTATTCTCGGATATCGAGTTCTTCCAACGTCTATACTCGCCCTAGTCACCTATCTTGCTTTGTTCATTGCACTACTAGTCACAGATGCTCTTCCCAATGTTCCGAGCGCATTGAAACAAGATGGCTTGGATTCGAAGCAGGCATACGAAGACCTACGACATGTGAGTGGAGATTTTGGTTGTTTACTGAAAGACTAAATTCTTGAAGATAACTTCTCATCCGCATCCATATAACTCACATGCAAATGATGATGTCCACTCGTACATTCTCGAGCGACTCCAGTCGATTGCACAGACTTACCCATTTGTTCAAGTCGACGACGATTTGAGAAGCAACGGATCTTGGGCTGCGGCTAATGGCGTCTATTTCGAAGGCACAAACATCGTAGTGAAAATTGATGGAACTTCGTCTGCTTCAGTTGGTGGTGTTCTCTTCTCTGCTCATTATGATTCCGTGTCAACGGCACCAGGGGCAACGGATGACGGGATGGGTGTGGCTACCATTTTGCAGCTTGTGCAGTATTTTGCGAATAACAGGATGAAAAGGACGGCAGTTTTTAATATAAACAATGGAGAAGAGGACTGGCTCAACGGTGCCCATGCGTGAGTTTGCCTGGTTTAATTGGTCGATTGCTACTTAAACGAACTTTTGTCTAGGTTTCTTGAACATCCATGGTCCAACTTAACAAGTGTTTTCCTCAATCTTGAAGGCGCAGCCGCTGGAGGGTAAGATTCTGGCATATAAATGTTTCCAGTTCGACTGCATTTTTTGTTTTGTTTTTGGCAGCCGACCTATTCTATTCCGAGCAACGTCGACATCACCAGTGAATGCCTTCCACAACAAGAAGCTCGTACCGCATCCGCACGCTAACGTTATGTCTTCTGACGCATTTTCTCGAGGATTCATTCGCTCTGGAACAGATTACTCCGTATACACAACTTCAGGACCACGAAAAGGGATGGATGGCTTGGATCTTGCATTCTACAAAGGTAGAAGCAAATACCATACCAAATTTGATGCTGTTCCTTTCACGTTGGGGGGTGAGAGAAGTCTATGGATCATGATGGAGACTGCAAGAGGTGTTGGTGAAAATCTCCTTAGTGCACCTCTCGAAGACAATGAGGCTGAGGACAAAGTTGATACCAATGGCGAAGGTTCTGCAGTCTACTTTGACTGTGAGTTTATGCATACTATCTTATCCTCATGATTGTAACCGCCTCTCAGTGTTCAAATCTGTTCTATTCGTTTTTCCAATTTCAGAACTCTTGACGTTCAACATCTTGGCGCTCATCATAGGACCCGTACTCTTGATGCTGTTCATTACATGTGAACGTTTATTCAACGGATCTCGTGATGTCGTTCATGGGATTCATCACTCTCGGACATCATTATTGCAGGACCAATCACCGGTGCATGAAACTGCGCAAGACAGACCCCGTCAACGATATTTCGGACGTCCGCGCGACTTTGGTCCGTTGGATACGGAAACATCGGATGCAAGCCGTCAACATCGTCATTCTTCGATAGTGACCGAACCAAGTACGAGAAATTACTGGATTGGTGTAATATGGAGGAACATCAAGTTTTGGGTCGCCCTTGGTGTTGCTGTTGTGTTGCAAATTCTCTTGATGTGGAGCTATGTGGTGTTGAACCCTTTCGTGCGTTTACCGTTCAATTTTTCATTCACTTTATTGATTTCATCGTCAACACAGGCCATTTACGCTTTGCCATACACTGTGCTGTTCGCATTCCTCTCACTGGCGTATCTTACAATCATGTTCGTTCTTACTTTACCCTCATCATCCCCATCACGCCATCCAAAACACCGAGGGGCTCAGACATCAGCACAAGATCAAAAGTACACTATATTTATCCATCTCTACGTCTTCACTTGGATTCTTCTTGTTCTTTCCACTGTCGGGATTACGACATTGCGTCCCAGCGTTGGAAGTGGATACCTCTTTAGTGCATGGAACACTGCTGTTGCTGCTGCTTGCTGGCTTGCTGTTATCGAAAGGATCGTCCTCACATCTTTGGACTTCCATGCTGCTACACCTCCCCATCCAGACTTGGGAGAGTACGAGGAGCTAGAAGGTGCAGAGTCAGGTTCTCAGCACTTTGACCGTTCGTATACGCGTCTTGGAAATACTGACGAAAGGACACCGCTTATTCCCCGTGACGGTGCAGAGGTTCATGACACCAGCCTCCTCCCGTCACTTAGGGAGTTGTCTGGAGAGGAGGAAGAGAGTGGAGGTGCAGGAATGCTTGCAACATGGTGGTGGATCCCGCAGTTCTTGGTGTCCGTTCCTGTGCCAGTTGCTCTCTTTGCTCATGTGACAATGCTGGTATTGGATGGAACATCTCAAACACTCGCTGACGGTCCATCTCCTTGGCTTGGTGGGTTTTTTCTTCTGTCGCTACAACTTAGACTTACAGAAGCGGATTAGTTTACAGTCTTGTGGCATTTCTATCTCTCGTACTCGTCCTCCCCGTTGCACCGTTCTCGTACAAACTTCAACCTTTCCGCCCGTTGACATTGTTAGTCATCATTGTCTTTGTTTTCTCGACAATCTACTCGTGGCTTGTTTTCCCATTTACCGTCCAAGAGCCACTGAAGATATACTTTCAACAGTTTGTGGTCTTACCACCGATCTCAACGGCCTTGCCTCCGAACAAGCTCTCCGATCATCCAAAGCTTATAACTGCTCTTACTGGTCCAGAGCGTTATCTGCGCTCTCCTCTCGTATCATATATTCCGTCTTCACAGAAACGCGGAAAGCTTGTCAACTGCAGACCCGATCCTTTTAAACTCGGTCTTACCCGATGCGAGTGGGAGAGCGGTGCCCGCATGCAACCAGTTCCTGGGTCAGCAAATAACACGGATATAGCACTGGACCAACGCAGCCCGTGGAAGAGAGGGGAGTTCTTTAAAGCCGACGTCATCAAAACTGGTCCCTCGACTGCCCGTTTCCGTGTGAGGGGGAAGAACACGCGTTCCTGCAGGTTGTATTTTGACAATCGCTCTGTATTCAAGTATGATATCCTCATACCTGATGCAGACGGTTCATTCGTGTCTAGTGGGAAAGGCTTGCAAAGGGGATATGAAATTCCTCCGTGGGGTGTCAAAGAAGTTCGTCTCTGGAGCAGGACGTGGGAGAAGGAGTTTGTGGTTGATGTTGATTGGAGTAACTCGACAGAAATTACATCACAGGAGACTGATGTGAAGGGACGAATTGCTTGCGAATGGGCCGAGTACGAGAGTGGTATGGTGGATTACGGGCTGTTGGCCCCTGGTACTGAAGAGACCTGGGATGAAAGCAGAGCAAAGATACCGGCATTTGAAGAGGTGCTTTATTATTTGCCAGAATGGGCCGTCGTTTCGAAGGCCGCAGACGGGCTTGTGGAAGCATGGGCGCCGTTTGAAGTATGATGACTCCTCCAATTTGTATCAATATATATCCAAACCCTTCAAAGTTCGAACACAACTGGTAGCTCGTAAGTATGGGCCCAACAAAAGCTTTTGCTACCTGAGTTGGACTTGTCTTAAGATCTTGGTATGAATGTCCGAAATGACCATCAAACACCTCGTATCTGGTCGGCCATGCTACAAATTACAGAAGAACTATCCTATTCTGAACCGGGGTGGTTTTTCAACCACTTGTCCACAACGTTGGGTAATGGACATGCAGTTGACGCTTCTTTTCCCGATGACGACTCGTACATTCGTTGGCAGCATTCGTACAACATTCGAACGCACTTGTCACATCTTTCGGGTTGATATGTGTTCTTGTTCAAACAGGACTGGAGTTCGCATGCTAGAATAACCCATCAAATTTCAGCTCGTGAACTCGGAGCCTGGCATACCTTCCCCTTGACATTTTGGTGTCTTAAAAAATAAAGGAATTAGAGACTCGTTGTTTTGAATGAGAAATAGAGGAACCTTTTGAGGCATACTTAGACGGGTTATAAAGCTGAGCAGTACAAAGTAGTTCTCGCCAATCAGAACTGCCAAAAGCAGCAATTCCGCTGCACAGTTGATGTAACGTAACACCCCACAGTGTGGGGAAACCCTGCTCTGCATTCAAGCCATTGGTCCTCAAAAAGCACATAGCATTTTTAAAACTGAAAGCTAACTGGCAGATCAAAAAAGACTGAAGTTAGTAGCGCAGATGTTTTACACTATTCACAAATATCTCGAATCACTGCCCGTCGCCAAGTAATATATCTTCAACCGGGTTTCATAGCCATATTGCTGCGCAGCAATATCCCTGTGAACTCACCGTTAACGATATATTCCCAATGAGGTTCCGCCAGCCACCTGCTTATCGTTTCTCCCCCTCTTGGGTCTAAGACTTGATTCCAGGACGGTTTGAACTTGAAGGTCTTACTGTGTTCTTGATTCTTGAACCATGTCCCAGCCTCAGAATCCAGGAGGTCCCCCGGACTCTCCTAATCCTGGAGGACCTGTGTTCTCCGAGTCGTCGACTATCGCTTCTACATCGACCAGCACTACTTCGACGACCAGCGTTACTTCGACGACCAGCGATACTTCGACGACCAGCGATACTTCACCGATCAGCGCTTTCGTTTTAACGGCAACCGAAGCTGCGGCTACCTCTGGTACGGCTTATCTTATCTTCTTTCTAAAACGTTGAGACATTGAACACATTCTGTGGCCTTCACAGCAAGTTCTTCCAGCGAGAAAAATGTGGGAGGAGGTCTCAAGACAGGGCATATCATAGCCATCTCTATAGCTGGTTTTGTCTTACTTGTCGGTTTGGCCGCCGTCATAGCTTGCATCCTTATTCGCCGCAAGCGAGGTCGTCGCCCTCACCGGGTTTACATCGATCACCACGATGATGACGAGAAAGGAAGCAGGGTGGCTCTCCATCCGTTTGGAGATCGAATGGTTGGAGGTGGAGAGCAGAAGTATTACAATCAAGATCATGATCGTCGGTCGTTCTTCGAGCACAAAGTAACCGTAATACCCTTCCTCACGGAATCCGCTCAGAAGAATTTAGAGCCTGGTGACCATGACAAGGGAGGTCGATCTTTCGACACTAGCTCGACATTACCTGGCAGTCCAGTAGAAGCCGACCTTTCATTATTGCCTTTATCATTACTTTCACCATACGAACAGGACGACATCGCCTCAACCTCGCAAGAGACATCGATTCGAGAAAGAGAGCGTCCATCACTCCCACCGCTCAACACCGTCCTTCGCGCTGGTAACTGGCATTCTAGTCCCACGAAACCTGGATTACCCTTCGACTTAACGCCCACGGCCTCGCCGTCCATTTCGAATGTTGCTCTCGACCACCACCATCATGAAGACGTCGACGGTGAAGAAGAAGAAGCAGCAGGAAGAGACTCTCCTTCAATGTACTCCCAATCCTCTGCTTCGGTTCTCTTCAACATGATCTCATCTTCATTGCACCGTGGTCCGTCTATGATGTCTTATGCGAGTGGGACTTTTGATTTGCAACCCATCATACATGAATCGCCGTTTGATGCGAGTTGGACGGGTAGGACTGATTTGCCCCAGCCCCAGACTTCGCTGCTGCGGAAATCGACTGATGGGCTTGAAAGGCAGAGCACGGTGGTCATCGCCGGCCTTCTCAAATCTCGACAACGACAACGACAACAATTACCAAAAGACGTGGACGTGGACACGAACGACTCTGATGAGCTGTTTTCGCATCCTTCTACCTCTGCCGTGTCGCATATCGAACGCGCGGGGTCTATTATCAAGCCTATCCGAGTTACTGGTGCTGGTGCTGCTGCTGCTGGTGTCACGCATGCGGCTGCAGAGAATGCGAGCACTACACGCGAACCTTATGGGAGGCGATTTAAGAGGATGGCAGCTGAAAGGGAGGCCGCGGCGAGCTTCACGCCCACTCATCCTGTCTCATAAGTTTTTTTTCTTCTTTTCTTTCTTTTTGGTTGTGAACGGTCTGAACTTTGGAACCTTTTTTGTCGCTCTTTTTTTTTTACAAAAGTATTCTATCTTTATTGCTTTTTTTGTATCTTGTAAATCGGACAGAGTGTTTATAAACTTATTTATGATGATTCTTGTGCACCCACTTTGAAGTTACTTTGATAGTACATTGTGCCAGTGCTCGGACCCGGTCCAAGACTCTTCCAAAAGCCTTTCCAAGAACTAACATTCCCAGTGTATATATTTCACATGAATATAATTTGTTAGATGTGGAATCAATTCCGATTTTGTGTAACAGGTGGTGCCAAACTAAGTCTATTTTTTTTCCCTGAAAAGAAGGAAAGTGAAATGAAGTGGGTTGAGAGCAGAAGTCCAAACAGAACTATTTAATCAAAATGGGGGTATATGCATATAACTCGGCCAAAGTCATCTGCAGCGTGGGCAAGAAGTATATAGAGGAAAGGGAATGTCCTCTGCCTCTGATCTAGTCTGCCACTTCTGCTGATTTGGTAAATTGAAAATCAACCTTCGCTCCAGGCTTTCCAATCAAATGAACCCTTCTTTTTCACGGATGACGATGGTCTCTTGGTGCTTTTCCCAGAGCCAGTGCCAGAGCCAGTGCCAAAATCGGTAGTGTCGGGATTTACCGTGACTTTCTTCCTATTCGATTTTGAAGTCGCAGTCGAAGTCGAAGGCATCACGGTGGTATCACTGTCGTCGTCGTCGTCGTCATTATCATCTTCGACGGTAGCACTAAAGCGACGCTTCCTCCTGATGGCTTCCGAGTCCTTTATGTCACCCTCTAAGGTGTTCTTCAGTTCAGGTGATAAGATGGGAGGTTTGAACGCTGATATGGGTTTGAGATGTTTTGGGTTTGACTTTGTGCTTATCTGGGTCTGCTGCTCCTGGTTCTGATTTAAGCGTTGTTTCTGTTTCTGTTTCTGGTTTGAGGAGTGGGATGGGTAGGAGGAAAGTTCGAGTTCGTAGGCTTGCATTATATTCCGAATGTCGTCCTCTTCGTCCTCGTCCCAATTTTCATTTTCATCTTCATCTAATTGTCCACGCATAAAATTAAGTCCAGATCCAGAAATTTTCTCATCCAAAGTCATGCCTGTACCTCGACCTATCTTCCGAAAGGGATTGCGGGCCATGAGGAATTGGTTTTCCGTGCTTGACGATGATGTTAATGATCGAAGGAGACTGAGGTGTGTGTCTAAGGAGGAGTGGGACCCCAGGTTTAGAGATGGAGGTAGTAACGAGGATGAGGAAGATAAAGACGAGAATGAGGACGGGAATGAGGATAGGGATGATAATGAGGAAGATAAAGATGATGAGGATGGGAACGGGGATAGGGATGATAATGAGGAAGATAAAGATGACGAGGATGAAAATGCTGCAGAGGATAGAGATGATGCTGAAGATAGGAAAGGAGATAAGGACGACATTGAAGTCAACGAGTTAATTCGCAACTTCAAGATCTCATCCAATGCAGCACGTGCTTGCTTGGCTTTATCGCCTGACCAGTCGACCGTGGCCACATCCCCTTCCCCACCACTTTCTTTTTTTTTGGCCCCTCTCAACCGCACCTCGCGCTTTAGACGTGATTCTTCGTGTGTTTTTTGGAGGGCGAGGATGCATGAGGGCAGGGCGGACCATGTGGGGGGAGGATCGAGTGAGAGGCGGAGGAGGGGGTTATCGTTGGGTAGGGTAGATTCGTAGGCCGCTCGGCGGCGGGCGCGAGGGGTTGGGAGAGATGAGGATCGGTTTGGGTTTGGGGGTGGTAAGGGAGGAGGAAGGGGTTGATAAAAGGAGTTGGCGCTTGAGGGCGAGTTTGAAGTGGGTGTGTTGGTGGTGCGAGTTGGATTGGGTTGTACAGGAGGAATTGGAAGAATGGATTGAAGAAGGTCAGTTGAGTTATTGGGTTGTGCGGGTATAGGAGGAATTGGACGAGCGGATTTTTTGGCAGCTTTTGAGGAGAGAGTATTGGACGAATTGGTGCGAGAAGATGGTCTCTCTGCTGGTATTTTGAAATATGAAACGTCCGGGTCATATCTCTATATAGTGGTGAGATATTTATAAGGAAAAGGACAAGAAAGACCTACACTCGAAAGACGCCCTTCGATTTTTTCTTGTCGCTCGTACCAAGCCTCTTTGTTCGTTTCATGGGCAAGAGCAGCTTCACGTTCTTCGGTCTGACGTTGGAGAACATTGGTGTTCCCTACTTTTATCTTTGCGTTGGAATTTGAGGGTATAACGACGAAGGAATCTTGAGAACCAAGTGAGCCTTTGGGTTTACGCGGAGTTGGTAAATGCAAGGCGTCGACGTTGAGATAGTAGGAGTTTTGGGAAGACAGGAGGGATGGGTGAAGAGAGAGGAGTGACTCGAAGGAGTAGATAATGGGGAATGGGTAGAAGAGGGAGACATCGTCGCTTGGTTTGAGAGGAAATGAGGGGTTGGGTGTACACTGGGTACCTCGGAGATCGAGTACAGAGAGCAAGGGAAACGCGGGGAGATGCTCATAAACATCGTCAGTCACTTTTCTGCATTTTCTGAGAAATAGAATACGGAGTGGCCATGGACCTTTTCCGTCTGTCCGGAGAGTTGCGGCGAGAGATTTGACCGCGTATGCAGTGAGAGCAGTTTCAGACGCGTCAAAGGCGGAGAGCGTGTGCAGCCCTTTGAGTTGGACGATGGCATCATCTGTGAGGTGTCTGCAGGCGGGGAGATCGAGGACAGTTACGAGGGAGAAAGAATCTGTGGAGGGAATGGACTGTAGGAGGGGCATATGAGGATTTGCAAGTTGGGCGGAAAATGAGCTAGATGGAAGGTCAAAGACCTGGACGAGTACAGCCCATAGGCGGACATCGAGCTCATCGGGGTCAGGGACGAGCTCATCGAGGAAATCATCTGAAGGGAGGGCAAGACGGACTGGTAAACGATGGACTTGATCAGCATATGGCACAAGTGCTGTTACACACAGGCTGAGGAGAGATGGAACGGGCATGTCCGCCATCTTTCCCACGCCTGTTCGCCCTTTGTTTTCAGTCCTTACTTGGTTACCCTCCTCACTTTCCTTTTCGCAACAGATGCCTCCCCTCCAGGCTTACCCTCCTGGCAGGTCCCAGCCCAACAACAACTCTCCTTTTACTCAACCACCTTCTTACAATGGCCATCCTCATGGCCCTGCCTTTCCTTTGCCCCGCCGGGACGACGACCAGGATTCTGATGCCCACTCTGTTACTACTTCCTCTACCCATCGCCTTGTAGGCGCTCCCTATGCCTACGACCACTCCACTGGTGATTTCTCTTTCTTTTAATTTTTAACTACTTTTCTCTGACTTTGCCCCCCAGGTGACGACCATAGCCGTCGTTACCCTACTTCTGTCGACTCACACGCTAGCATTCCGAGCATATCTCCCTATGCAGACCCTGGTTTGGCCTCTGGAGATCACTACCCCGCCTGGTCTTCCGACAGACAGATTCCCATGTCGAGTGAAGAGATTGAAGACATATTTCTCGACCTGACTCAGAAATTTGGTTTTCAACGCGATTCCATGCGCAACATGGTACTCCCTTGTCCCCTCTATCTCTATCTTTTTCTCTAACTACTTTTTAGTACGACTTCCTCATGCATCTCCTCGACTCCCGCGCTTCCCGCATGACTCCTCATCAAGCCCTTCTCACTCTCCATGCAGATTACATCGGTGGTGCAAATGCCAACTACCGCAAGTGGTATTTTGCTGCTCAGCTCAACCTTGACGACGCCGTAGGCCAGTCTCAGAACCCCGGCCTCCAGCGTCTCAAGTCCGTCTCAGGCAACGCAAAGCAAGGTTCGAAATCCCTCGACTCTGCCCTCAACCGTTGGCGCAACGCCATGAACAATATGAGCCAGTATGATCGTCTCAGGCAGATTGCCCTCTACCTTTTGGTCTGGGGTGAAGCTAGCAACGTCCGCTTTGCTCCCGAATGTTTATGCTTCATCTTCAAGTGCGCAGATGATTATTATCGCAGTCCAGAGTGTCAGAATAGAATTGAGCCTGTTAAAGATGGTCTTTATCTCGAGACCGTCATCAAGCCTCTCTATCGCTTTATGCGCGACCAGGGGTATGAAGTTGTGGATGGGAAATTTGTCCGCAAGGAAAAGGACCATGCAGACATTATTGGTTACGATGACGTTAACCAGCTCTTCTGGTATCCAGAAGGTCTTGCGAAGATTATTCTTCGTGGTGGAGTACGTATCTTCTCACCTCTCTTCAGCAATAGTCAATTGAATTTTTTAAAAAAAAACAGCAACGCCTGGTTGATCTCCATCCTTCACAAAGGTTTATGAAACTGAGCCAGGTTGAATGGAATCGCGTCTTTTTTAAAACGTACTTCGAAAAACGTTCAACATGGCATCTCCTGACGAATTTCAACCGCATATGGATCCTCCACATTTCCCTTTACTGGTTTTTCACAGCTTACAATTCTCCTCGTGTTTACGCTCCCCGCCTGAAAAAGTTCCCTTCTGCTCCTATGACCTGGTCTGCTGTCGCACTCGGAGGTGCTGTATCGACCTTCATCATGATCTTGGCCACGCTTGCCGAATTTTCATACATCCAGACCACGTGGAACAACGCATCTCATCTCACCACAAGGCTTGTCTTTCTCCTCGTCATCCTCGCACTCACGGCCGGACCGACCTTTTACATTGCCATGGTTGACGATCTGCCTACGACCAGCAAGCTGTCTATTCCTCTGATCATTGGAGTTGTTCAGTTCTTCATTTCGGCTGTCGTCACTATCGTGTTTGCTTTAGTTCCTTCAGGCAGAATGTTTGGCGACCGTGTGGCGGGCAAGTCGCGAAAGTACATGGCATCGCAGACATTTACAGCATCCTATCCTGTCTTGCCTCGGAAGGCGCGGATAGCCTCTATCATACTCTGGATTCTCATTTTCAGCTGCAAATTCACAGAGTCCTACTTTTTCCTCACGTCATCCTTCAGTAGTCCCATTGCCGTCATGGCACATATGACCATACAAGGATGCAGCGACAGGCTATTTGGGACACGTCTCTGCTCGAACCATGTCTCTCTGACGCTTGCGATCATGTATGTGATGGATCTCGTGCTCTTTTTCCTGGACACCTATCTCTGGTATATCATTTGGATCGTGATTTTTAGTATCGGCCGGTCCTTTGGGCTCGGTCTCTCCATCTGGACGCCCTGGAAAGAAATTTACCAACGCCTCCCAAAACGTATCTATGCCAAGCTTCTCGCGTCGGCTGAGATGGAAGTCAAGTACAAGCCCAAGGTACTCGTATCGCAGGTCTGGAATGCGATTATCATCTCGATGTATCGCGAGCATTTACTCTCAATCGACAATGTGCAAAGGTTATTGTACCACCAAGTTGATGCCCCGGGCGGTAGGAGGACTCTGCGTGTTCCGCCCTTTTTCACGAATCAGGGTGGGCCGGGATTCAACGGGAACTTTTTCCCACCTGGCGGTGAAGCTGAGCGCAGGATTTCATTCTTCGCTTCGTCCTTGACGACGACCATACCTGAACCTCTACCTGTCGATGCGATGCCGACGTTTACGGTGCTAGTTCCACATTATTCGGAGAAGATCCTGTTGAGTCTTCGTGAAATTATTAGAGAAGAAGACCAGACCACGCGCGTGACACTGCTCGAGTATTTGAAGCAACTGCATCCGGTCGAGTGGGATAATTTTGTGAAGGATACCAAGATTCTTGCAGTTGAGTCTGAAATGGATGGGACTGGGAATGAGAAGCACGTTTCGACTTCTAAGGTGGATGATTTGCCATTTTATTGTATAGGCTTCAAGACCTCCTCTCCTGAATACACACTCCGTACGCGTATATGGGCATCCCTCCGCGCTCAAACGCTGTACCGCACGATCTCGGGAATGATGAACTATTCTAAAGCGATCAAGCTCCTCTACCGCGTCGAAAACCCCGAACTTGTACATGCCTTTGCTGGAAACACGGACCGACTCGAACGTGAGCTTGAGCGGATGTCGAGGCGCAAGTTCAAGCTGGCGGTGTCGATGCAGCGATATACCAAATTTAACAAGGAAGAGCAAGAAAATGCTGAGTTTTTGTTGAGAGCGTATCCGGATTTGCAGATCGCGTATTTGGATGAGGAGCCGAGTACGACGAAAGATGGTGAGGCGAGGCTGTTCAGCTCGTTGATTGATGGACATTCGGAATTGGACGAGAAGACAGGGAAGAGAAAACCCAAGTTCAGGATTGAACTCCCTGGTAATCCGATCCTCGGCGATGGCAAGTCAGATAATCAGAACCATGCCATGATATTTTATCGTGGGGAATATTTGCAACTTATTGACGCAAATCAGGACAACTACCTCGAGGAGTGTCTCAAGATTCGAAGCATCTTGGGCGAGTTTGAGGAATATTCAGTTTCTTCGCAGAGTCCTTATGCGCAGTGGGGTCATAAGGAGTTCCAAAAGTCGCCTGTGGCGATTGTTGGTACGAGGGAGTATATTTTTTCGGAGAATGTTGGTGTGCTGGGAGATATCGCTGCTGGGAAGGAACAGACGTTTGGTACGATGACGGCTCGAGCGCTCGCTTGGATTGGGGGCAAGCTTCATTATGGCCACCCTGACTTTTTAAATGCGTCGTTCATGAACACCCGCGGGGGCGTTTCGAAAGCGCAGAAGGGACTTCATCTCAATGAGGATATCTTTGCTGGCATGAACGCGTTCGGACGGGGGGGTCGGATTAAGCATTCGGATTATTATCAGTGTGGGAAAGGACGAGATCTTGGGTTTGGAACGATTTTGAATTTCCAGACGAAGATTGGGACGGGGATGGGGGAGCAGATGCTCAGTCGGGAGTATTATTATCTTGGGACGCAATTACCGATTGATCGGTTTCTGACGTTTTATTATGGACATCCCGGGTTCCATATCAACAACATTTTGGTCATTTATTCGATTCAGGTGTTCATGGTGACTTGTAAGTTCTTTCATCCTGAGAAGGTGGAGTTCTGTTTCTTGTTCGGAAGCTGATGGATTTTCTGTTTAGTGCTCTATATCGGTACGCTTAATCAACAGTTGGGAATCTGTAGAGTGGATTCGAGGGGCAATGTCATCGTCGGACAACAAGGATGCTACCATCTTATCCCTGTGTTTGACTGGATCAGACGTTGTATCGTTTCTATTTTCCTGGTATTTTTCATTGCATTCTTGCCATTGTTTTTGCAAGGTGAGCCCTTCGGACGAACGACTACAGATCGGTTTTGTGATCTTTTTTTTCATTCGCAGAACTTGTCGAAAGAGGTACCGGAAAAGCACTCCTTCGTTTGGGCAAACACTTCCTGTCGCTCTCACCCATCTTCGAGGTGTTCTCGACACAGATCTATTCCAACTCTATTTTGAGCAATTTGACCTTTGGTGGAGCTCGATACATCGCTACCGGACGTGGTTTTGCAACGACTCGGATCTCATTCAGCATCCTGTACTCTCGCTTCGCAGGACCTAGTATCTACATGGGCATGCGCAACCTGCTCGTGTTGCTCTATGCGACGATGGCGATTTGGATACCCCATTTGATCTACTTTTGGTTCTCGGTGCTCTCGCTCTGCATCGCACCCTTTTTGTTCAACCCCCATCAGTTCTCGTATGCGGACTTTATCATTGACTATCGAGAGTTTTTGCGTTGGATGTCGAGAGGTAATTCAAGGACCAAGGCGAGTAGTTGGTATGGTTACTGTCGACTCTCGAGGACGATGATTACGGGGTACAAGAAGAAGAAGCTCGGACACCCTTCGGAAAAGTTGTCTGGCGATGTCCCGCGTGCGCCTTGGAAAGCTGTCATTTGGTCCGAGGTCGTCTGGCCGATCTGTGTCGCTACGATTTTTGTGGTCGCGTACATGTTCGTCAAGTCCTTCCAGGGTAATCAGCTTCCTAGTCCGCTCATTCGGATTTCTGTGATTGCTATTGGACCTGTCGTGTGGAATGCGGCTGTCCTCATTTCTCTCTTTTTGGTCTCGCTGACTTTGGGACCGATGATGGAAGGATGGGCCAAGTTTGGGTCGGTCATGGCTTCTTTGGCTCATATCTCGTGTTTGATCGGCTTGCTTGGATTCTTTGAGTTCTTTGTATGTTTTTTCTTGTGTCCGTTTGTTGCATGAACTGATTTCTCTTGCACACAAAGTGGTTCCTTGAACTCTGGAATGCGTCCCATGCCGTGCTGGGTGTCATTGCGATCATCGCCATTCAACGGACCATCCAAAAATTCTTGATTGCCGTCTTCCTCACTCGTGAATACAAGCATGATGAGACCAACCGTGCATGGTGGACGGGTAAGTGGTATGGTCGTGGGCTAGGGAACTCAGCGATGTCCCAACCTGCTCGTGAATTCATTGTCAAGATTGTGGAGATGTCGTTGTGGTGTTCCGACTTTTTACTTGCTCATATTTTGCTTGTTATCTTGACACCGCCGATCCTTATCCCTTTTGCGAACACACTGCATTCAACTATGCTCTGTATGTTTTTTTTTGAATTTCTTCGAACTTTTTTAACTAATGAATTGTTCTTGCCTTCCTTTTAGTCTGGCTGCGCCCTTCGAAACAAATTCGAGCGCCTCTGTTCTCCATGAAACAGAAGCGACAGAGAAGATGGATCGTCGTAAAGTACACCGTCGTCTATATCACTATGGTTTCCTTCCTTGCCTCCTTGATCGTTTTACGTAAGTCTTCATGCCTCGCATTCAAATAACTCTGCTGAGGATAGATACACTACTAGCCGCTGTATTCCAGAATCGCATGACATTCGACTGCCAGATCTGTAGGAATATTTAACGATCTAATGCCCAGCTCTTTGAACCCAAGACACTCTTGAAATCATCATACAAACATCTTCCCTTTTTGCAACTGGAATTCCAACAATTTTTTTTTCGTGTAATACCATATTCAACCTAGAATATCCATACTTTTTTTTGCATCTCATTTAATCAGGATAACCTACTAACACTTGGGAGTACTTGTTCTTTTGAAGTCACCCATCACCTGCACATCCTAACTTCATAAATCACCTTTTCTAAATAACATTCTTTTGTTTCGATGACATATATATTCGTTTGCTTTGATTTATGTAATGTAAAATGGTTTTATATCAAAATTTTCTTTGTCTCCTCTCCATTGAGACGCGCCGAATTTATCGTTGAACCAACGCGTCTGCATCGTTGACTGTTCTATGGATTACTTTTCCAAATTCTTGCGGACAACTCAACCTACTCCCAAAGTTCAAGTAGACCGTGCGCAAGAATTTCATAAATCATGGAATGCAGTCAAGGTAATAAAAAGAGTTTTGTATCTGCTCGCTTGTGCAAAGTCAGCTTAACATGTTCGTTCCAGGATACACTCCTTATGCCAGATGAACGGCAGCTCACGAAAGGAATTGACTCAACAAACGTCCCGGCACACCTACAATCTATGGTGGATTCACTTGTTTGGGAATCGACGAGAAATGAAGATGGGTAAGTCAAAAGTTTTGTCCGATTTGCTTTCTTCGTGTATTTTTACCATGGGCCATTCGTGGTAGATCTACTGGCGGATGTATGGAATACCTGTTGAAGAATGGTGTGTCATATGCTTTCATCGTTGACGTGCATAGTCTGACGACCCTTCATAAGATGTATTAGGAACGCTAGTGCGCCTCAGCGAAAGCGATCGTCCTTCCGGCATCCAGAAAGAAGTTCTACGTGCAATTTCAAATATGGTTGTTCTACTGGACGAACAGTTCTTGGTCCATTCAGCTATTCATAAAGCCGTCCTTCGATTGCTCCGTAATTGTGTAGGCGACGACTTGCAGGAGCAGCTGGATGGACGAGCACGGCCGATGGGTGCTGCAGGAAATCTCGTTCGGGCACAACCGTCTGAACACGAAAAAGACCGTGCGTGATTGTAGTTTACTGCTGGCCCATTGTTTTTTCTGACCATTATAACTCAGTCGTAAATCTGTTGTGCATTCTTTGCAGCCGAATACGAACGTACAGAGACCTTCTAATGATTTTCTTTCATGACAAGCACTGGTACAAATCTGAGCCATTGTTTGTGGTTGAAGAGGACGACGAAGAGGAGGAAGATGAAATGAGAGGAGATGACAATGCCACTTTGAAAAACATCAAGATCGAGGGTTCGATGGACAATACTCCGGCCACATCACTGTCCCCTTCTCACACGACCACCACATCCAGTCAACCACCCACAGCAGCCTCGGCAAAGAAACCAGAGTATGAATTCCTGTTGTTCAACTATCTCCTTCGCTTTGTACATCGAGAAGGCGAAATAGGTGAATTCGCTCGAGCAGGGTTGTTATTCCTCATGGACGTTGCAATGTCCCCTAACGAAGCCGCTAATCAAGACGCAGCACATGTTAATCCATCAGATCAAGTAGATCCCGTCAACGACGCTGCGCTGGCCCTTGCAGAATATATTCTGGATGGCGACTTCTCAGACGTACTTGGCGCGGGATTAGGTGCAGTATACTCGCTTTTGCCATCGAAACTAGCATTCTATCCGCAATCTCCGTCTTCCGATATGGAATACAGCATGAAGATTGGTGTGACTTCCATAGACGGAGATGATCTCCTGGCTATCCGAGAAAAATATCAAGCCATGGGGATGGAGGATGCAAGAAGTCCGGAATTCAAAGCCAAAATTGACCATTTTCTCACTATTTTGGTTTTCATACAAGATGTCCTCAGGCGCAATGATCCTCAAGAGGGAGTTGATGCCTCCGCCCTCGTTGGAACAGCTATCGTTCAAAATATCCTAGATGCCATTCGGAGAATCTTCCTTGAGAATGTTCTCTATCCCTCTATCCTGGAGTGCTCGGACGGTGATGGCAGCGCTGTCGCTGTCATGTCCTACATCGAAATTGTTGTCAGGACTCTCCGGGAAGGGCCTCTGGCTAACCTTTTTGTTGACTTCCTTGTTAGTGAAGACAATGAAGATACTCGACTTCGTAAGCGGCCGCAATCTATGGTTACACTGGGGGATGATTTCCCTTCATCCGAAGAAAAGCGAAAAAAGCACAAAAGGAGGCAAAGCAGCGCAATGATCTTGTTGGAAATGGAAGCACCAGAGTCGAGAAAGCTCACGGACTATTTTACTTCGATGGCGCGGTTTACTCTCAAAGATCTCCTACTTTCGAATCTGAAGTCGAAGCGTCAAACGGCCGCTACATCAGCATTGCAATTACTCCAAACGATGCTCATATTTCATCCACAAATCACTACTGACCGCATTCTACTCGTAATCTCGGACGCCTTTGCTACGTCGTTTCCTCATCCTGCGTTACTCTGGTCTACTTCACAAGGAAACCGAAGTTCAGTAATAATAGAAGAGGACGGCGACGACGACGAGGAGTTTCGATATCCAGAAGCAGGGAAAGATCCTGACTTCAATTCTGTTGTGGATGAATCACTCTTTATTCAACCAGAAACCACTTACTCGACCCATGAACGAGAGACAGCCCTCTATCTCGGGCTCGTGTCCAGAGTCGATCCACTCCATGATCATGGCATGGACACTTTCAGCACGGGCTATGATCGCTATTTGCACGACGCCCTTTTGTCTATTCAAAGGCAGCCAGTATATTGGCAAGCCCTCGAGGAGTCTGGGACAGAGCAGCCGCGATTCAAGCATCGCCTTCATGTCAACGATCCTATCTTATCCCGTCTCTTAGAATCTTTAACAACCTTCTTCTCCAATACCCCCGATTTCAATGTCGGGTTGACTGGCGTTTTGGCGACTCTAACACTACATCCAGACCGTTCTTTGGCAGGTTGGTTAACATTTGCTATCGCTGAGGGTGGGAACGCTCCTGCGGAATCTCGCTTTAATGGAGAAATGCTGGATGATGACGGAGATGATCGTTCAATTGATTTTAACATTGAGGAAAAACTCGCGAACGATACCAATATTTTACCAGCTGCGAGTATTGACGAGAAGTCCCGTCCGGTGATATACACAATCTACCATGGACTCGTTACTCAGTTAGAGCGATATCGTCAATCCGTCGAGCACTTCGACAAGTTCTTGCTCGAACGACGGCAAGGCCTACTTTTCTCTGAGAACCTAACAGATGCACTCAGTCTAGGTCTTGACCCCAATGAGAAGCCCCCGGTGTTGAAGCCTGAAACAGAACTTGTGCAGAAGCCGAAACCTAAACCCAAACAATCCGCATCGTCTTCCTTGGTTTCCTTTCTGACACCTAGGAAGGGTAAAACCATGAAGCCCGTCCCCGAACCTACCCCAGCCACTCTTCCACGAAGCACCCTGCCTAAGTCGGTAATAGCCAGTCCGTTTGGAACCCATTATCAGCATACCGGGTTGTTAAAAGTACCTTTTATTCCGCCAATATCGCCTTCCGGTATATGGACGCCCTCTTCCAAAATGAAGAAATTTACGGCTGCTGAGGACGATGTTTTCGGTCCGGCGTGGAACGATAAGTCGCATGTCAACCCCGAAGAGGAAGAAGTTAACGAGAAATTACCTTCTGTATCACTATCACATTTGTTAGATAACGTCGTCATTCTGGAGGAAAGCATCAAGGAATTGGTGGCAATTATACATGCTCGGAGAAGCCTTGGCATAGATTCCCTGCGTTACTTATGAGGCTATAATGTATCTAGTTCAAAATAATTTTTCTTCTTGTACTTAGAATTGCGACCAAAGATTCCATTTTCAATACCACAGCATAATTACGATAAACATCAAGCAACGCATCTACTTCACCTTTCGCCTGTTCCCTTTTTTTTCAGTCTTCGTTGCGGAACTGCCCTTATCTGCAAATAATCTCTTTTGGATCTTGGCGAATTCTTCATCGTCGAGCTCTGGGGGCGGAGGAATGTGGGGACGCGTTTTCTTGTTCGGAGACTCGTCCTCTTCACCACAATGTCCACGTTTCCTGCCTCTGCCCTTTTTAGGTGCCGTTTCCGAGTATTTGGCTGCTAGATCGTCGAAGAAACTCTCCATATTTTTTTCTTTCTTCTTCAGGATGAGCGCCTGAAGAACTGAATGATCCTCCTCTGCCTCCACATCATCGTTCTTTGCCTTTCCTTTGTTTTTTCTCTTTTCCTGATCTGTAGCCTTTCCACTACCGTAAAACTCATCCCAGACACCAAGTTCTTTGGCCAGCTCCTCTGCCTCTCTGGCCTCCTTCTCTGCCTCCGCCTTCCGAATCATTTTTGCCTTTTCGTCTCTCGAAGTTAGCATCCATGATGGTGTGGATTTAAGCTTCTTCCCCTTAATCAAATCCGTTATAATTGTAATGAAGCGTGGCTCGTCTTCGTGTGCGGAGTGGGGAATATGTGTCATTATCTCGACAAGGTCGCCACTGGTGCTGTTATATGCTTCTTTCAAATCCTCGACCTCTTCTGCGGAGCCTATCCATACATATTAATGTTGACGGTTCGCACTAAGGAATAGAATGCGACATACCCTGATATTCTCTTTTCATCTCGTCCAGCTTTCCGCGTGTAACGCGGTCAAACAACTCTTCAAAATATGTTTGCCATCCGTCTTCACCAGCGCACAAATCAAAGCCCTCATCCGTCTTGCCAGTAGAGTCATAACGCGTTTTTCGCTTCAGATCGCTGAGCACTGCATAAGCAAAACCAATCTGCTGAAACTTTATCAACGCTTCCTCTTTTGTTTTCTCTGTGGCATTCGCATGTTTGTCTGGGTGGTAAACGAGAGCAAGCTTTCGATATGCTTTCTTGATGGAGTCAAGGGATGCACCCTTTTGCAAAGAGATGACAGCATAAAGGTCAATTTCCTCTTCTCCAGGAAAAAATTGAGTTATGGGGTCGTTGTCGCCCATAAGTGTTCAAAGCCAAAATCGTGTTAATAATTACTAGGGGAATTCCATACTCATCTAATATCACATGACCAAATGTGATAAAAAGTGACAAAACAGTTGAAATCGAAATAACAATTACTGACACACACTTTTGAAAAATCTGCTTCCGACAATACATTTCAAATAAGGATTGTGTCGGAAAAATATTGCTTCTCAGGATTGTTATTTCACTAAAGACAGAAATTATAATATTTTCGCGCACACGTGATCCTATTTGAAGAACAGACACGAAAGAAATTAGATATCTACTCCTGCGGTCCACCTTCCACAGACCAAACAAAACCGACGCAAGCGTTAAGCTATATGGCTTTGAGCTAGACACCTTGTCTTGAGGAACTCTGACTGTTATTTAATAGGCATTAAAATATTCTGGTTTACCTATGATAAACCAAATACTGCCACCCTTTCTGCGTACTCGTTTAGACCACTCCTCCACAGGCCAAACAAAACCGATGCAAGAATTAAGCCATATGAAGCACCAGCAATGACTTGCGGCCAAGTATGATGTCCTAACCATACCCTTGACATCACCACAGCGATCGCCCATGGAGTGGTGATCATCGGAGACAGACGAACATTCACTGAAGATGGAAAGGAGGGGTGTAATGGCAAATACAAAGATGCCAGTATAATATATGTTGCCAAGAAACTTATGGCTGCCGAATGCGTGCTAGGCATGCTGGAGGTATCCCTCATCAGTTTTCCTCACTATTCTATGTAGATGGTGACAGTACTTACGTACCCGTATGTTTTTTTGAGCTTCTTTGAAATATCTGGAGGCGGTCGTGGCTGGCGAATAAGCATTTTGATGACCTTGACGGAGAGACTGCAGAAGATAGCGCCAACGGAATAGTAGACCACAGCAACAGACCACGTATATAGCGCACATGTACCAGTCAGTACAATAACCGTTGGACCTGTCTTGCAGTGTGTAAGAATTCGGAGAGGAAAAAGGCTGAGAATCTAATCACTTTGTCAAGTATAGAGAGCCATGTATTCCAAATGAAATATGTTATCCGAGGCATCTTGTTGGTGACGTCGAGAAGAGCGCTGCTCAATGGCTGGACAAGTAATTGTAATGAAAAACTTTTGAGTAAATTCCGATAATCTGCTGACTGCTAAAAATTACCTTGAGATCTGTGGGACAAATGATGCGGGTCAACTCAACTTGCAAACGCAGATTGTAGTCGCGACAAACAAATTACAACTGTTATATACCTCAAAGTTCTATGTCTCTCTGCAGACTTTAAGTTAATAAGAAATTGAGGGTGAACTGACTCAAATAATGTAATATCCGCAAAATGATGTTTCCGGAGTATCTACGATGAACTAGCGATGGTCCATCTGGATACGAGGCATACGTATACGGTACATTATTATTATAAGTCCATTTCCGTTACGAAAAGGTATGAATAGATCGACAAGACAAATCACTCGATGGATATCCGACGACCTAGGGCCGCTCCAGAGGCATCCTGCTTTTGGGACATGTTGCCAGAAGAGGGATGGGAAGGAGCGCCTGGTCTCACTGAGACACCTAATTCATAACATAGACCTCAGCAAAGACCACAGTTTTTGAAGGAGGTAACTCACTCTGTGTTTTCGAGCGTTGCAAACCACGGTCGAAATCTGCGAAGCAACGGATGCCTATTGCAATGCTAGCTATGAGCATGATAAATGCCACGATAGCTATCGAAACGTTAGAGTATGGCACGGCATTCCAGAAAGAAATAATTTACTGAAGGCAGTCAAAGTCGCGCGTGTGTTCAGATATTGATCCCTTGTACTGGGACTGTAGAAACGGACAAGCTTATACACTGCAAATATTCGGTTTCAAACGACAAGCAGTATTGATCAAGGTGCTTACAGACTAGTTCAATAGTTCTTTCAGCACTCAGTAAGAGAAGATATTGCCATATGAAGTCACTCACAGTAGGACGAAGCCGCCAACATGAGGCAAAGTGAGAACATCATAATTCTTGACCGGATCTAGAATTCAGAGCAAAGATTAGGGAACATAGAAGCAACACACATTTTTATCTCCCGCTGGACAGCTAGGCCACAGAGAACCAGCAGAACTAACACGACCGGTATGGCAGCGATAGTTACACCAAACTCCGCAGAATCCGTTTGCAGAACGATAATAAGCAACTAAATTTAATTAGCAATCATGTATGTAAGCAAAAATTGGAATGAATTGACCTGCATAGTAACCCCAGTAAAGAAGAAAAAGTCAAATTTGAGGAGGCAGATCATGATTTGATAGTAGCTATACATAGCTTGATGTCCACGTTCAACAGGAATAAACCGATTGGTATGAAAAACTCACTTTTCATTTTTGGATCTGCGCCAACTACGTGAAAAATGGCCCAGCTGTAAAAATTCAAGATGAGTTTATTGTTGTGCCAAGCAAAACGTAGCAAAGCAGCTAACCCAAATTCCGAATACAACTGCCTTACAAAGTAGAGCATAATGAACCAGGAGATGGAGAGAACACAGGGTGCAACGATCAAGAACGGTCTGACTTTCATCCACAATGTTCCAGGACCTCCACATTGCTGCAAATCAATCAGAAGAATTAAAAGGCCCCAAGAACACTGCTCAACATACAACGTAGTCAATCGTACTAGCGCAGTCGCCAAGAGTGACCAGAGCAGTTTGTGTTTGGCGTACTTGCATCGAGGCAAAGACTATAAGAGGAATGTGGAACACTGTCGTTTAAATGTAAATTGATGGTCATTATATCGACCATCAAGCAAAACTTACTTAGCAATCCAAATAGTTGCACGGTGTTGCGTAGTCTGAGAGCGTCAAGGGCAATGAAAACTTCGAATATCCTTGTATGAGGCGTGAACTTGCAGAATGAGCGGGTAAGGCAAAGCAACATACTCAGCAAGACCAAATAAAGCGAGGTAACAAGGTACTGTCTGTCCAATTTCAGGTAATCAATAGAACGAAAATTAAGAAAACATACTTTATATCTCGTATCCCGAAGCTCAACATATTGGTCGATCTGGGAAAGAACTGTGTTGTAGAAATCGAAGACAAGTTACTCAAATCTAACTCACGAAACTGAAAGTAACGACGATCATTGTCAACACGATGATGGCCTCTGCCAAACTCTTATTTCAATCTCGTTCGGGTTAAGGACTATCTTGTAATGGACTAACGTATCAATACTTTCAATTGAATGTCAGTTAAAGCGCTTCTTCAAATCCGACGCTCGCTTACCAGTTAAAACAAACGCTCGTTGCGGCCTCGTCCCCAGAAACGGCTCTACAGCCATGGTATCGATTTAGAGAACGGGAAGATATGGTATTAAGTAGTGTGTATCAGTGCGAATAATCGTTTCGGTGAATGGTAATAGGATATCTGAAGGGTCCGCTCAAATGAGATGTGCAAGTGCTCAACTTGAAGCGCTCACTGCAGTGCAGAGAAGCAACATCACGTGCTATACTTACGGTAATGTCTCCTATCGCGTGACAGCATTTCGCAAGACTCTTTAGACTTTGGCCTCTCGGGCAGCTTCAAGTTGTCTCCCCATGTGATGGCGCGTCCGTTTTTTGCTTCATGTTCAAGTTGTTGCTTTAAATTTACCCTGACGTTGATTATCTAGGAAATATTCATTTTCTAACCAAATTAAGTGTTCTTACCAGCGTCCACTGTTTTCACTACTATGACAGGAGTCAGTCAAAATTCAATGTTGGCCTTCAGACTAGTCATAACCGCAATAGAAACATGAATCTCTTCCTGCCACAGCACCTTCATAAAGCGCTTCACCATAGGCAACCATTTGACCGAAGAGTCTTCCGAGTGTATTCTTGAAACCTTTGACAGGCCTTCCTCTGCTCGGACAACCACCTCTTCACAAATGTGTAACAAACACTCCCTCCATAGGTGTTCGTTATCTGCCGAAATGGCTTCCTGAGTTCCCAAAGTCGTCTTGCGCCATTCGTCGAGCAGAGTTTCGGTATGATCTTCATTAGAAAGTGTCTCCGCGCAAGACGATATAAGGCGCAAAGCAGTGATAAGTCGGTATGATGGACGTGGTGGTGATGGTAACGTTTGCAGTGTCCAATCTCTGAAGGAACCAAGGAGCGTCGGTAGTAGAATAAGTAGTAAAGTCAAAGAAGCTTACTCCCAATAACCTTCTTCAATAAGGATGTTCTTCGCCCACTCACCCACTCCTCCTTTCCTTTCGAACAAAGTTTTGACGAAATGGTCAACCTCAACTTCTCCTGAGAAAGTATCATCCAGATTACTCCAGTCAACCATGTTGACAAACCCATATTCTGCAAACAGAGTCGAATTGGCATGCATGCCATACCTCAAAAAAAGCTGTTCCCCAGCATTAACTGTCGCTTTAGATGGCGAAAGCAATACAAAATCTTCGCCAAAATGACGTTTAGATAACGATAGCCCCGAATCCCACATATCTGGTTTTGCCGCTCGAGGGTGCATAGTATTCTCCGAGTATGTGTGATTAGAAAAATCAAGAATTGGACACAGAGTCATATTGTCTGGGCTTGAACGAGACTTTGTAAGACGATGGTAGATACACCGTGTGTTAACTGTCATCAGTTCAAGCAGGTAAGTTAGCGGTATGATCTATAGAGGCGAGACGACGAACCGTTTAGCCAGGCCCAGAGGTAATCCGGTTCCCATAGCGCGACGTCGTGCGTTGAACATGAACGCCGATGAGCCACGGTAGAATTTTCCCTCTGTGGGGAATATGTCAGGGGAAGTGTGTGTTGGGCATCGAACGACAGACCAGATAGTCTTTTATTCTTTTCCAGTCACTTGTGAACAAACCATACATTTTATTGAGTTTTGTAACAATATGTCCAGGCAGGACATCCAGGAGTTGTGTTTCTAGAACTGCTCTCTGACTTTGTCCATGTTCCTTCCAGAGCCAAGTCAAAGGATGCGAGTCAAATTCGCGAGGAAGTACAGAGATAAACGGGCCATATAGCAGATCGTCAGACTGCGAATTATTGTTCGGAGGACGGTGCAGCATCAGATGCAAAGACACAAATTGATTGCAAGAAAGCTTCGGCCGCGAAGCAGGGTAATGCGGTGCCAGTGTCAGAGAGTTCAAAAGCGCCTTTGAAGGGATAGAAAGGAGGGTTGTACATGGTTCGATAGTCTCCGTAGCAAACAAGCCATACCCAGCACCTATATAAAAGATTTTGAGTTGATTGCTCTTCCTACCTTGTTGCACTAACCAGAACTTGAACGCGCCTCAACTTGTAGACTTTCCGTGTTCATTCCGTGGGTGGACAGCCATTGTAGCAAAGCATTCCATTGAGGATGTATGTCGTGTTTCGGAGTCATCGTCAAAATCCAAGGCCCTGCGAGTAGCGATCAAACTCTTCCCTCGTCTCAATACTACACATTGCCTGGTGTGGACGGAAAAATTTTACCCAATGTCCCGATTTGGAGGGGAAGTATATGCTGGTAACTATTTGTTTGCTCTTTATTAATATAGAAGGTTGTCTGTGGGTAACTACCATATATGGTAACACCGAAAATTGATCATTTGGGATCGGACATGTAGTCCTGCCCTATCCACAACCCTGTATGTCCGTTTTTAACGCTTCACGTCTCATAGGAAAGACCGTCCTCATAACTGGTGCAAGTAGTGGCATCGGAGCTGTGCGTATTATTTAATAATTACTATCTGATTGAATTCCCCGCTCCCTGACGTTCATTATCTATCCAGGCAACTGCAGTTCTTTTTGCAAAAGTGCGTGTTTTGAGTTCAAGTGCCCCCACCATGGCTAAACTGGTTGTTCATACATTCCGATGTAGGGGGGATCTAATGTCATTCTGCTTGCTCGGAGAGTGGACGCTCTTTCCAAAGTCGCCTCTGACTGTGCCGCTGCACACAAGGAAGCAGGTCATCAACTTGGGGGAAAGTTTGCAACAGTGCAGCTGGACGTTTCGGACAGGCAACAAATTGCCAATCTTTGGTCCAGTGTACCCGAGGATCTCCGGGACGTCGATATTCTTGGTTTGTTTTCTTTCTCTTTTTCTTTTGAGTGATATAATTATAAACTCGAGTCTCAAGTTAATAATGCTGGTTATGTTCTTGGAGTGGAACATGTTGGGAATATTGCAGAGGCTGACATCGAAGGGATGTTCGCCACCAATGTCTTTGGTCTCATTGCCATGACCCAGCTGTTAATTAAAGGTGACTTTATACACCTCACGCGTTCATTTTTTCTTATATCACAGCAGACTTTAAGAAGAAAAAAGCTGGTCACATAATCAACATAGGATCCGTTGCAGGACGTGAACCGTATGCAGGCGGCAGCATCTATACTGCAACAAAACATGCGGTCAATGCTTTCACCGGTTCCCTAATGAGAGAACTCGTGAACACCCCTATCCGTGTCACTGAAATACAGCCTGGTTGAGTATTACTTGTAGAACAGTTGAGCTTAAACTAACATAAGAGCCTCAGGCTTTGTCGAGACAGAATTCTCAATCGTTCGGTATCGTGGAGACACAACGGCAGCAACGAAAGTATACGAAGGGCTTGATCCATGTAAGTCCACAGCCGTATGCCTTCATGTCCCATTCTCTTGACCTTTCACGTAGTGACGGCACAAGATATTGCAGAGGAGATTGTTTGGGCTGCATCCCGCCCACCCCACGTAAACATCGCTGAATTGTTCGTGATGCCCACCAATCAAGCAAGTGCAACCATTATATCACGCTCAACAAAGTGAAAACTACTTTGGAATGAATTCTATGATTAAATTTATGTTATCTTCTCCAAGCAAATCCTAGTTAAAAGCTAATATATGTCAGATGGAGTTGGCATGCAGACAAAGCAAAGCAAATTCAGTAATAATATAGATACAGTGACGACGTCCTGTGATTCATTTCCGCTTGCTCCTCGAACGCTTGGTCTTTACAACAGGAGGTTCTGGTGCAGGAACATCGTCATTATCGTAAATAAACTTCTTGACCGTCACATTCTCGGGTACAAGATCTGTCAAAGGTGTATCTGCGTGCAGCAAGTTGCCTAAGGTATCAAGCCGAAGAGCCTGAGAGAATAGTAATGGCAAAATGAGTGTCCAGTGTTGGAGAAAGAACGAAGACTAATTATTACCTTTGCGGCAGGGGTTAGGATGCCCTTCAGAGTTCTATTCTCTTTGAAAGTCTGTCGGGTGCCAAGCTTGACTTCATCAAGATAAACGAGCGTGAACAGCCCCCTGTCCCAGTTTACCGTCTTATCGATATTGTCTCCAGATCTGTCATCAAACCGCCTCGCTTGCGAATTTCTCAGTGGTTTCTCAGGCGTCTCGTAGTCTTCTTCATCTCCTGCACCTCTCCGATGTTTAGGTAGCCCATCTGCGCCGAGATTCGCAACATCTTCCACGTCTTCCATCTGATCATCGCACGAACTCGAAAAACCAGCCTCGCTCGATGCCTCCACGTCGCTCATCAAGGTAGTTTCATTGTTACTGTGTCTCTTCGCTCGTCGCTTCGCCCTCTCCGCCCTCTCCTTTTCTTTTTCTTCCTGCTGCCTCTGGACAACAGTTCGAATCTTGACAGCGGGACTTTCAGGCCGCGCCCCCTCTTTACGCACCACTTCCGTCTCCAGTTTTGCAGCAAGGTAATGCTGGTTTTTCTCAGTATTCGACGATGTCAACTCTTTCAAAGCGGTGACACTCATGCCGGAGAAGACGTCATCGAATTGACAGGGTGTTGCCTTCCGGCGCGTTGATGGTCGTGAACGTACTTTGCTTGCAGGGTCTGCAGTTCTTCTGGCTCGAGTGGTACGACGAAGGCCAGAAGATATAGGTTCGTCAGCCGATGGAGGGGTGGCTGGTTCTGTAACCATAACAAATGGGTTGACAGTGGGCAGTGTAGGGTGTGGTTCAATCAGTTCAGACTGTTGTTCTAAGTGGAGAGGATCCTGTTTCATAGGAGATCCCGGTGGCAGGTCGTCCGTAATAAGTACAGGAGACGACGATTCTGGAGGAAGCGTCGACTCTAGTGCCGGAGGTTGAGGGTCCTCCATGATGATATCTTCACAAGCCGGTTGTTCGGGAGGTGGTGAAGGAGGCTTTGGACTAACGACCCGACGTATGTAAACAGTGTCTCGAGCTTGCTTGACGCCCCTTGCAGAAGCAGACGTAGCTACAAATTTAGTCTGTGTTGGCGTGTCTGTCAATTGTCGGCTGCGTGCTGGTAACAAAGGAACTTGACGCAAGACCGTCGTCCGTGGCTTGGAGGGTGAAACCACTGGTTTCGTATGCGTCACAGAATGAAAAGTTGATTTTACAGCTTCCACAGGACGGATAGTTCTCTTCGCCTTTGTTGTATTTTCTGAGGGTGTTGATGGCTATAATACACGTCAGCAACAAACCTCTGGTTGACAAGAAAGGAATGCCTCTTGCTTTTATTGGATCAGCCGGCCTGATGGTCACCACCCTCGCTGCCCTCTCTGAAGTCTTGACGTTCACTGTTCGCGCATAAGGTTTCGTATTGATTCTCGGAATCTTGCTTGTGGTCTGCTTGAGAGTTGATTTCGTAGGGCTCGACACAGACTTGGTTGAATTATTTTGAGCTCGAGACTCAGAGGAACTTGATGCCGTAGTATCAATAGGGAAAGGAAGGTTTCCGGGTTTGACGACCGATTCTTCAGGTGCCGGCGAGATGGCTTTCTCCTTGCCCTTGAGGGAGGGAATCGCTTGGGAAATAGGTGTTACAGGTCGATCCCTTTGAGTCTTGGGTTTAATAGGTGCACCAAGCCGTAGACCAGTGGATTTGATTGTAGGACGAGGGTAGGCTTGGACCAAGACACGTCTGGCTGGTGTTGAGACAGAGGGAGTACCAGCGGATTTGAACCCCATCTGGGCGGCTTTTTCTGGAGACAGTTGTCCTTGGGCAACAGCTTGCTCAATGGGAATGCGTCGAGCAGGGGTATTACTTGGATTATCAAGCGCAGGTGTCTGTAGCCGAAATTTATTGGGCGAGCTTTCCGCTTTCGGTGAACCGAGAACGCGCTTAGCTCCATCAGGACGGACTGGGGTGCTTGGGCCACCAGTAGCTTCTGTCAGAGTTGCAAAAGCCGAGAAAGAGGACATTGCTGGAGGTTTGAAAGTGGTTTGGGTCAGGGATGAAGAATCTGCTGTCAACTTGGCGTCGTCGTTGATGTTGAAAGCGAGAGTTGATAGCACGTCTGCGGACGTGGGAGAGAGCGACCCAAGCTGTCTATGAAACAAGAGAGGCTCCTTGTCCGGACTACAGCGCCTGTTCTGGGGTGCGGAGGGCAAAGCTCTGAAAGGAGATTGTCGGTTATCCTCCCCTTCGTCTTGAGAATCGCTAACAATTTCTTCGTCTGGGTTTCGAAATGCGTTCTTTTTCCTGATGGACGTACGAGCAGCGGACAGTGGAGCCATGAGAACCGGAGGTTGAGGGGAAAGATTTGGAAGGAGACTCTTTCGTGGTCGTGTTGAGCGGCGCAGCGGTGTTGACATTGGCTTTTCGGCAACAACTGGAACAATATTCACATCCGGGTGGACACCCCGTATGTCTTGCTCCTGAATTTCCGGAACGAGGCTATTTGGCAAAACTGGCCGTTCTGGAATCATCGCATTTGGAGGATCAATAGACATATCTGTGCCTTCAGCCACTACTTCTCCTGCAAACGGAGCTGGTGCCAAAGAGGGGAGACTAGAACCGGGAGATTGAGAAAATGTGTCTTCGACCGACATGGCCTGTCTAGATGTCGAATTTGAAGGTTCTGCGAAACAAGGCGAGTCAAATGTGATCAAATTCATTGATTTTCTCGAACTCAAATCAGACAATGTCGAGCGATGCAGTTGAATGCTTTCGCGTGTGCGTAGAAGGGGGCCGTCATCCGTAATAGCTGGTCCGTCCAATACATCAAGAGAAATAAGGTCGTCCAGATAGTCTTCCGAAATCTTTGCGTTGGTCGTGTGATATGGGTCGAACATCTTCAAAGTGGTCGGAGGAGTCGGGGGCGGAGAAGGATTACCAACAGCATGCAAAATCTTGTCTGCTAGAGCTGACAAAGGTTCTTGAAAGAGAATAAAATACTAATAAAACATAACAAATGTAATTGACGAACCATCGGGCTCCAACTCAGCTGAGCCTTTCGGCGGTGTACCAAACAAAGAGTCATACGAATCTTCACCCTCATCATCCACTTCTACTTCGTTTACAAGCCGTGCAACCAAATCTATATCTTCGGCTTCCTGCGCAGAAATCTCTTCGCCCGTCGTTGACAGGGCAGGCGGAGGTTGTACCCGTAGAGTTGACAACCTAGGAGAACGGCGGAGAAAAGAAGGTGTCGCCGGAGGGTGAAGTTTCTTGTGGCTAGCAACAAAATTGCGTTCAGGAGTTTTCACGGGCCCAAAATATAAACGGGCAGATTCGATGTTGAAAGCATCGCTATCAGAGGCAGATGAGGATGGGGGTGACACAGGTAAAGGATCGTTCATGATGTGACAGTTGAATAATTTCAATAAAGGGCCGAGCCGAGATAATTCTTCGACAGAAAAGATCAGACAGTACCATACGCTCCCAATTATCCTTTGAAATTGAGCACAAACTGGTGAACGGAAGAAACGTAAACGCGACAGTCACACACAAAACTAAACACGTTATACACGTGACACAAGCTCTTCAGCAATAAACACATAGTGAAACGGAAACACGATGACTATTTGCCCTGGATGCCCGCTCGTAGCTATCTTGACGTCAGCAAGTACCTTGGCACTGTTGTTAGATAAAAAAACTCACCTCTTCGTTCTCTTTGGTAAGACTGGTTAAAGCCTGAGCCTGCTGCTCGATCTTTATCTTCATTTCTCTTATCATGTCAAATTGCCCCACACTGCCCTCCCTGCTTGATGATCCATTAGGAGAAAGTGGGCTTGGAGCACGCGTCCTCCTTCTCTTCGCTCTCTCTACAACCTTCCATTCCCCTTCCTTTTGCTGCGGACCTGCGGCTGGGCCAACGTCAATTGAGTTTAAGCAATGCTTCCTAACCCCAATCATTATTTCGTTGCTTATGCTCTCTGCCTCGTTCCTCATATTTTGCAATGCGACCTGCACATGGGCATCGACTGCTTGAGTAACTTCTTCGACGAAGACGTTTACCGCTTCCCCCCAAACTTTCTTGATCGCCTCGTTGTTCTCCTCGATTGTTTTTTTACAATCGTCTCTGGTTCGAGTCGATTGACTGATTCTTGGGTTTACTGTGGTTTCTATTTGACTGGATAACCTGTCAAGTGTCTCTCCGATTGTGGTATATGTGGCGATCCTGTTTTCCTCCTTTTTCTGAAGCTCGCCGAGTATATCCGATTCTCTTGAGAGTCTGCAGAATGGGCGTCATCATTAATATTTCTTTGTACTCTAAAATGAGGGCAACAAACCTGGCTATACGGGCGAAGGAACTACAGATCTGATCGGATCTTGACCCTTGTATTAATTGTTGGTGTTTCACGGTATTGTCCTCGGTCAAGTTCAAGCCCTTCGATACCTCTGGATTAATCTGAGAAAGTTTATGGATCTGCTCCAACACGGTCAATGTTAAAATTCCATACCTCTTTCCGTTGCTGTTCGCCCCTTTTGCAAGTGATGTTGTTTCCCTGCTCGCTAAAAGAAGCTTGAGTTACATGGATTTGGCATGTGGACGTCACACACCTGTATGCACCATTGCCGGGAGTGGAACTGATTTGGGAACAATCCCTTCTCACTACTTCCCTGCCACGCCCATAGCGAACAGACTGACGACTCGCTCTGTCACGCCCCGGAGAAAGAGATCTTTCCCTTGCGTGGCGTAGAGTCGACACTAGCGGAGTCCTGCCATATGATCCTCCTCCGAACAGTCAAACTTGTATGGTACTCTGCTCTTGAATGTACTTACCAGTGCTCCGCCAGTTGGTGTCATGCGGGTGAATAAATCTATTTATGTTTGAAAAAGGCAGTTCAAACGCATATAGGCTTGTGTTCGCACCGGCAGTTGTCTCCTTTGCTACATCCCAGACTGATTGGTCTCCCACTCTTTTGATCAAAGTGCTGCATGTAAAGGACATTGTCAGGTATTATTGTTTCAAGTGAGCTAAAATGCATACGAACACGGCAAGGAACTTTTTTATACATTTTCGTTTCTGAAAACGAGGCTAGCCACCGCCACTGACCGCGTTACAGATATCTTCGGTCCGGCAACAAGAAATCACTCAAACTCCACTCAAACGTCAAACCTGTAACTCTGACTACTAATTTTGATTGTTTTAAAGAACGTATAACCTCGTCTGAAAGCTTCCCAACTTAATTCTGCATGGGTGCACTTGTTAGCATTTTATCTTTTGCCGCCATGGCTGGCTTTCTCTCCCTCCCCCTTTTCACCGCTGTTGACGACCAACCAGATGTACACTTTGCAAAAAACCCTGCTCAGTTGGATGTATTAAAGAGTGACGATAGTGACGCGCTGGAACGTCTCTCATTCAAAACGTTGCTCGAGACAAGATGTAAGAGCCTGTTTACGCCATTCAGGTCCGTCTGGTGGTTGCCCAAGTGAGCTCTTTCGAAGCTCTCTTTGATCTCGTGTTCATTCTTTCAGTGGGCATTGGCAGACGTTGTATTGCGTTGTAGGCGATTTCTCCAAACAAGATCCTACGTCATATCGCCGGTAAACTTGAAACTATCATCTTTGACGACCCTGGATTTCTCACAGTCCATTCTAGTACTTACCTCCGCTTGCACGATGGTGGAACACTGTGGGTGTCGGTCTTTATTTCTCGAGTTTTTTTTCAATAAGCAATTTGGGTAGAGGTCTCGATTTTGCTCCTCTAGACCAGTCAACAATAAAGTCCAACACACCCATCGTAGTTGTTCAACATGGTTTAACAGGAGGTAAGTAAATTAAATTTTGTGTCATCTCTTTTTCTCCCCGCTTAGCAGCTGAAACAGGTTCTCATGAATCATATGTAAGAGCCATTCTCAGTCGCGCGTGTGCACCTATTGAGGAGGGGGGATTGGGATATCGGGCTGTCGTCATCAACTTCCGTGGTTGTAAGCCTCAATTTGTGTTACTGGGTTCGCAATTTTTTCTGACTGTGTGGCCTCTAGGTGCGGGAGTTCCTATCACAAGTCCCCTGCTATACTCTGCTGGTCACACCGATGATACACGGCAGGCTCTAAGATACATCGCATATCTATATCCGGATGCACCAATTCTGGGCATTGGCTTCTCGCTGGGTGCAAATGTTCTGACACGTTACTTGGGTGAGGAAAAGGAGCTGAGCAGAGTCCACGCTGCATGTGTACTAGGATGTGTGCGTAGTTGTGTTGATTGTTGTCTCTGAAACAAAATACTGACCCTCATGGATAGCCGTGGGACCTCAGGCAAAATAGCGAGGGGTACGTATTTAATATTTTCGCATCCGAATATTCCTAAACAGGGTTTTCAGGCTGTCTAATTCCTTTACTGGCAAATATATATATTCAAAAGCGATGGCGAGAAATCTGTTGGGACTTCTCAAACGACATTCCCATGCTATGCTCAAAAACCCGGACCACTATGTCGCAAAAGCCTGCGAAAAAGCACTCAAACTCAAATACCCCACTATAAAAGAATTCGACGACATTTTCACTAGCATCGCAGGAGGTCCATCACCCATATTCCCATTTCGAAACGCAAACGAATATTACACTTCGTGCTCAAGTCATAAAATCGTCAACCAGATCAGAGTTCCCTTTTTGGCTATCAATGCTGTAGATGATCCTATCGTGAAGCATGTTCCTATGGATGGTGGAGGGAATAACCTAGTGGCGATGGTACTAACCAAGGGTGGAGGTCACTTGGCTTGGTTCCAAGCAGGTTCGCAAGGTCAAGTCGATCGCTGGACTACCAAGCCCGTTTTAGACTGGCTGAAACTTATGGGTCGGGATGTGGTGCATAATCCACAGCAGAGGGGGTCGTCGATATACATGGATGATAGCGGTATCTTGCGGGAAAAGGGGAAGGAGCACTTAGGATGCACATATATTGAAGGAGATGAATCATTAGATGTGGATGGAGGTGAATATAGTGTATTACGGGGACTATAGTATAATCTTGATACATTAACCCTACAGCAATAGATTAATATTTTAGAAGTAGAACTGAACATCCAGTCGCAAGGAACGATTAAATGATCGTCAGTCGCTATCACTGAAAGTTAAACCCTCGTCTTCGTTCTCCTCTTCCTTTGTTCTCTCATACTGACTGAAATCGACGGATACCGCACCGTCTTCTACTAGTGTTTCGTCTTCTAGGTGCCTGTTCCTTTCGAATAACTGGCGTCCTTAAATACAAGATTAGGTTGTTTGAAAGAAAGAAAAAACAAACAACAAAGATCACGAAATACCTGACAGTCTTGTTATCGCTCTTTTCCACTCTTCCCTCTCCTTCGGGCTAAGACCCCTCAACTTTTCTTCATCTTCTTGAGCCCTTTTCATGGCGACCTCCTTATCAAATTTAAACTTCCATGCTTTGAAAGATTCAAAGGTTATAGCTGTGCCACGCGTGCGCCTCTCTTCTTCCTGATTTTAGCAGCTCAATTTCGAGCTTTCGTTTAGAAATGACTTGAAAAAAAAGAATACCTCGAACGCTACTCTCTCTTTCTCTGCTTCTATCTTCTTCTCCAATTCGATCTTCTCTCGAATTAACACACCAATCTCTTCTCTTAGATGGGATACTAGAGTAAATGTCATTGCCATTCCCAAGTTATCTGTTCCCTAATAACTTAGACGCTCAAGAGATCGAGCAACACAAGTCCGTCAGAGAGGAAACACACCACTTTTAATAAACTGGCCAAAAGTTTCTTTTCGTCCTCTTCGTTTACATTGGGATCGTCGAATTTTAGGGTTAATTCTGGTAGTTCATCTGGATATCCAGGAGTGTAATGTACAGCGAGCGTCAGCTTGACTGCAAAGATATAGCCACGAGGCTAAGAAAAAGGTCTATCCGGGTGAAGGGGCACCACGACGAACTATTGTCTGCTCCATCTGGAATTTCGTCTGCTTCCGCTTCGATTTCAATCCCCGTGTCGGATATTTCTTGAAAACGATGTACGAATCAGCAAATCTAATGTCGTAGACTATGCGGTTTCAAGCAAGACAAACTCTGCAGCTCTGTCGGGTATATTGATTCTAGCACCTAGGATCAGTGTTGATATGTGTAAAAGCCTGTAGATGATAAACCTTACCTCAAATTCCTCCAAGAGCAATTCCGACATAATGTGCTATAATCGGTAAAGATATGGAATGGATATTTTAGCAGCCATCATTGCAGTTTCACGTGATCGGAAATTCCACACTTGACGCATACCTCAAAACATCATTCAAATGCTTCAATCAGCGTCTTCATTGCTGCGGCTTACATCCTCTTTTGTTCGGCTGAGCCCCAGACTTTGTCCTTCATCGGGCTCAGGGATCACCCCCTTGCAAGATCGCGTTTTAATACGTTTCATGTCCACCTCCCCTTCCTTCGTTGGACCCGCAGATGTGACGAGGGAGAAGGTCGGGGATGCAGCTGACCGGCAGCTTCAAAATAGAATTCATTTGTTGACTCCAGAAGATAGATGGAGAGAACGTTCCAAGAAAGCGCTGGAAAGCGCAGGTCGTACACCGCCTGCTCATACGTATTCAGGTACATTTTCTTGTACTGTTTTCATCACTTTCATTTGCCAACCCCCTTCCAAAAGGTCGGACTATTCATGTCAAAGCCGAAGGCGACCTTGCAACTGCGTACAGACAGCTAGATGGCATTCTTCAACGCAATAAGGTTCGAGCTACTCTTAGAATGACGGAACGACACGAAAAGCCTGGAGTGAAGCGGCGAAGACTAAGCAGCCAAAGATGGAGGAAACGATTTGCTGATGAGGTGTGTTTAACTTCGACTCCTCATAGTACACTGTATACAACGTGCTATTCTGCTCTACTAGGTCAGGAAAAAAGTGCAGCTAGTGATGAAGATCCGCGATCGCGGAGCTTAACAGAACCCCGTCATTACTGCATTCTGTTTATTTTCTTTGCTATGCATCTAATTGAAAACTGCGGCTAATTAATCTCAAAGCCCTTTGTTCGGCAACGAGACTCTCAATGGCATTTTGAATGGTTAGGTTTGCTTTTACCCAATTTCCGACCAAATCGATGTCCCTTCTGGGCAGTTGGGCAGGTTGTCCCATGAATTCTCTCACCCTTTAAGAAGTCCATTGATGCGTGCCATGCCTTTCGTTATGTACAAGTTGCGCCTTGTTCATTCCTTCTTGCATCACCAATTACTAACCGCCGAAATTTAGAGTGTCGGAACTTGATACGTGCTGAATCTGAATCTCCTAGAAAAAAAATAGAGGGCCACGCGTAAAGCTATCACCTCTGCTGGAATGATTGGTTGGATGACCAAGGAGGACAAGAAAGGGCAAATCTAGTGCCAACTGAGTACCTTTGTAGGGGAACAGTGCTTCAGCGATGGATCGGCATTGCAGATCTGGAAACTTCGATCCCTCCACACTTGTATCTGTGGCTGATTTGTAGAACGAGGCAGCTGGCAGCCTCCCAACGATCCTCACGGTTAAATTCGAGCCATCCCTCTTGTAGTAATGGACCCAGGACGATCTCCCTTTCTTACAAGGTTTTTGCCACTTATCCACAAGGATGTGCCACAACGTCCGTTTGTCTCTCCTTTTTTCTCGACCTCAGGTCCAAATTACTCACCAACTGCGTTCGTTCAGGTAATTGACGGACGCTTTCATATCCACTGCGGCCATTTCTATGGTATGGCTACACAAAAACAAGACTGCCTCAAGACAAACTGCGTTTTTAGTATGAGGCATCCTTGTGGTTTGTCCATCTTTTTTTCTTCTTCTGAACTCTTTTAATTTATGTGTTGTACTAGGCTGCATGAATGCAAGCTGCATAAAGTTAATGGCGCCGCCAGCCCATAACCCAATACGAATCAGTCCCACAGTCTGTGCGGAGTGTAGTCAACGGAACAGAGTGGGGATCCTAGGGTTTGGACAACAGGCGTCCGCGTAGTGACTCATGAAATATGTTGGACCAGGAGACCAACGGCTCGTCATGCAACATTTTCTTTACGGGTCATATCTATTCCGTTATTATCGTATTAGTAGCATATTGTCATTATATTCTTTATCAATCACCGTATACTCAACCTTCAAGTTGAAAGTCGCAAAATCAGTCACACGTAGGTCACGTTTCATGATTACCTTGTTCCTCCAGCGCAACGAGTAATAATTCCTGAAATTTTGACCTGCCTTGTTCCTTGTTTTTTAGATCAAAATTGTTGTTGCTAGGCACCCTTTAGAGCCTCCACAGTAATGGTTATCTGGAATTTGGTTATTAGAGAGAGGTCGCGGTCCCTTCGCACAACGTTCCTCCCTTTCAGAATCTACCACTACAGTTTTTCCTTCTAGAAATGGGCAGGACAGCTTATGACTTTGAAACACACGGCTTAAAGAACATTCGAACATATATCCGAAATTTCGAACTTCCTAGGCCAGATGCTCTCAGTCAAAAGGATTGGCATTTTGTGCATGGACTACCATATGTTCCTGCTACAGATGTTAATAAAAGTCATCAAAATCACCTTGAAGTTCGACATGAAAACTGGAGATACTTGGAGAGCATAAAGCATCTCAGTCTCGAAGCGATATCGCCTCTGAAATGTGAATCCGTTTTTTTCCTGGATGGAAGTATCAGGGCTAACAACATGCACGTTTTAGGGACGAATACCATGCTCCCTATTTCCATGGATAATAATGTCGCTAAATTTTTGGATCCGCGTTGCACACTACCTGCCGTACTTCCACAGATGTGCACGCATGCCCCGATAGATATAGAAAAGTAAGTTCTCGTAAGCTGTGGCAGACTAAATGTAGTTTACTCAGTTCCATAGCATGGTGCCATGGCTGAACCTGCTGCTTATCACTGCCACTCGTATCCTTCATTTATGCCTGCCAAGAACAGCAACATGTAGATTCCTGCCTGGAAATAATAAGGCAAAGGACAAGCATATATTCCAGTATCTTGTTTGGAATCCTGAGCCGGAATGGAATTCTGGCTCTGTTGTAGTGGCATATCAACCTTCCTTCATCCTCACGATCTCAGATTTGGAAGAATTCGTATCGTGCAAGGCTGTAAGTACCCAGAGTTGTGGTAGACGTCCATTCCTGATCGACAATAGTTTCCAACATTCGACTCTATATCGAGTGCCCTGCCAAGTAAATATCGGCTCTGGGCAAAGGTTTGCATTTATCCTACGTGAGACCATTTGATCGTTTCTTATTTGTTGTAACAGATCTGGGACACTTGTCAAGCAACGCAATGTAATTGGTTTGTTCTGACAAACTACACGCATTGGGTATTCGGGGCTTTCTCAAAGGGTCATAATTCTATCATGGTCATGTTTCTTCGTCTGACATTTTTTCTTGCAGGTATGCGTGTTGGTTTCGTGTCCCCCGTCCTCACGTACAACAGAAGACAACCGACAATACTCGAATATGTTCTGTTTTGGATCTACTCCGCCATGAAATTGCCTGGCGGTTTTCGTCTTCCTCAGGTGGGTGACGAAGTGGAATATCCATGCGAAACTCCTTGCACCGCATACGACATCCTCTTCTTCGGTTATCGTACCGTCCTCGCATTGTGTGAAACGTGACTTGCTTACTTGTTGTTCTTCCGTTCTATGTAGGTTGACGAACCCGTCTTTGCTGAATTGGATATTGATATGGAGCCCATTGTTGAAATACCTAGGCCACCCCATTCCGAGTCGTTTTGGATCGGGCGAGATCAATGTTAGTGCAACATCATAAGGCCAATTCACCCTCACTAATTCCTTTGGATCCCTTAGCACCAGAAGAATCAGCCCATGTAGACTTGGACTCTCAAGCCTACGAAGAAGGAAGTTTGGTTTCATGTTGGGAAATTCCAGAAAACACTCAACCGAATGTGACTACGAGAGGCATTCGAGCATGGCTTGCGACTTGTCAGAATGCTCAACACAGAGTACTTGACGAAGACGATCTGCTATATCAGAACCTGCCAGAATATGAGTTACTACAGAATATGATCGAAGAGGACAACCTGCTTGGTGAATGGATGATTCCAACATAAGCAGGTACGACATTACTACACTAATAATATTTGAATTCGTGTTATACTGTAATGGCCAAATTACTCTATGATCTCTCTTCAAATGTTTGGGTGAATGGTGTATGACCGCCATGGGAAGAAGTAGGTGTTCTGCCTAGTACTCCTTGAGAGTTAGTTTGTACTTCTACCGTCGGGACGGGGTTAGGCTGATAGTTCGCCAGAAAAAAAGGCTTGCGCGGGTTTCTGCGTGTTGGAGGCAATACCTTTTTATTACGGATATATTGCGCATAAGTGCGACCTGGAGAGAAAGACTCACTGAAGTGATGGAAGATAGGTAAGGGATGTGGTCTGGATCTTGTGACGAATAAAATTCAAGCAAAATGCTAAGGGCCTCTATATATCACAGATTAGATGTTTTCTTTGTCCAAGAGACATTAGGGGAAGGACCTGCAACATTATCCACTTCGGGTTCTCTTAAGCCATAGTAATCAACAACAGCCCTCGAGACATCCGGTGATGGTGGCTTGTGAGTCGGTGGTGTTGGCAACGACTTGGAAGGGGACGAAGAAGATATACGTGAATCAAGAGAGGGCGAATTCGGACCATCTAAAATGCGCTGAGCAAGGACGTAACAAGTTATTGCAATCAGTCTTGGGTTGTACAAAACGCATAAAGGTGTCCGATATCTAACGAGTCTTCTGAGCAAATGACGCTTGAAAATGGGTACTATTGTTACTTACGAGTCATGGGATATACTCCAGGCAAACTCCTGAAGTTCCATTTTCGTCCCGAGTGAATCATACAGGTCCAACAATTCTGCATGTGGGCTGTCGACTACAAAGTCAAAACACAAAGCCTCGAGCAAAAGTTCTTCGATAATTAAGATGGCTGACTGCCATAAATCAACGTCCTATTTTTTGAACTGAGGTCAAACTGTCCAGAAATTGCGCAGATTTTTCGTACATTGCTGTCCGTTGGAATCGAGTTGACGTCCTTACTTTCAGCCTTCGCAAGTGAAATCATTGCAACATCCCGTAATTTTCGGCCACATTCTTCTGTCTTGGTAGCCAAGAATATGCAAGACGCGGCAACATGCTGGTCAAATATATTATCAGCAAGAACGGAAAGTGAAAAACCAATGAACGAACCTGTCGATGAAAGTCTTCCATTGAATATCGCATGTAGAATCTATGAAACCAAGCAGCTGCAGTACATATAGCCGAAGTGGGCCTGTGATGCAGATAACTGAGTTCTCTTCGTTAAAGGTGGTACAAGAGGACCAACAATGCTAGAGATGCGCCTAATCGGAATAAAAATTCGACGCCTCTTGCCCTGTCATATAGTTCCTTTTCTCGAGAACAAACTGAGGGCGTGGCGTCCAATGCATCCACAGAGAACAGCCATTGTGATTCGGTCATGTCTAGACTCTAGAAGATTTCGGATGGAGGCATTTCAAGTGGAAAACGACTTAAAAAACTCTAGAGCACAAAGTTGCGTTACGTAATGTCATCAGGCTTAACTCCATACAGTAGCTTAAGTCAAGAGCCTGCGGGCGCATACGAGCGTCCGTTTCTCCCTGTTATCTATATTATAGAGCTTATATTCAAATGGAATTAGCAGGCTGCTATCGATTCATATTTGCTCTATTAGGTCTTGATTAGGTCATGAACTCATCCAGACTACGATCGTAACCGTTCGCAACTTCGCATCGAAATTACCTACGATCCGGGTATTAATATTAAAATTACCCATGCCTCAAAGGCAAGCAATGGTCAATCTCAGCGCTTTTCTTTACGCGCTTAGCACATTTTTTTTTGTTTTGCGTGGGATGATCCATGTCTTCTCTAATAGAATTAATTTGTCAGCCTTCTTGTTGTCTAATTACCATTTTGTTCTCCATGTAGAGCTGGCGTTCATCGTCATTACCCATGAACACGATCATATAATTTCTCCATTTCCTGGTAGCAAGCTAGATTGGACCTTTCGATCACGTTCTATAATAGTGCTTAAGCCGCGTCTTCTCTCCCAGGGGCTGGATCTAGTGCTTCACGAAAGCACAGTTTGGACCTGTTTTTATGACCTTATACATGCGGATACGCTTTATCCCGAATGTCTTCGATGTGTCCACAGTGCTCTACTCACTTTCTCGTCATCGGGGATCCTTATCTGCGTGGGAACTGCTCTAGTCCATGGTGAACTTGGGAGACGTCTCTGATATTTCTCGCCCAACGACTACAGTGGATTCAAGCCTACTACTATTTCTGAATTGACTGCCAGTGCGGTCGTATCTTAGTGAGTTTGCTTTTTATCTCGAGATTGTTCTTCTGCTGTTCTCTGGCAATCTGAACACCTTCTGTCAAATTGTCGATCTATAGGAACCAAAAGTTAATGTCCTATTGATCCCCATGTCGCAGTATTGCACTCGCCTATCTGCTCGGGGAAGCGACGGCTATTAATGGCGGCCGGTCATGAAGGTGTCACACGAGGGATCTTCATAAGGTTCAGAATCACTCACTATTGCCAGCATGTTGCATTGCAATTTGAACAGTTGGCTGGATGGTTCGGACTGAACCTACAATCGGGTTCTGGGCAATAAACCTATTGTGATGGGTTGGCACCTTGGAAGTCTGTCATGAATAAACAGTACCATTTCATCGGGCTGGTCGTAGAGTAATGGTCAACGAAACGCCATGGAATGAAAAGGTTGAATTACGAGACGGTAAATATGGCCACAAGAGTAGGTGTCTTGAATCCTAATGTGAAAATTTTGATTAGCCGCCATAACGTGCACACGACCATTCACTGACTGTCGCCACCTGCACATATTGGACTGAGCGAAATTCAAAACGGAAGGGTCGAGACACAAGAAACGTCTGAAAGAAGATGGTGAAGAAAGGTGCGACCATAAATTTGTTCTCCCTTTTATACTTTTTTCAATCATTCCAGAAGCATCCTGCCATCCAAATGGGCAAGGCGTGGCCCACTCATGAAAACGCTGATTCGGACCGTGATGTTATGAAGAACACAAGGCGATGGGGACGAAAGCTGGGCTGAAATTAATCACCCTATTCTCCTACTGGTTTGCCAGTCTACAACCGTCAATAAGTTCTGAGGGTTGGAAATCACGACTTTCTTGATTTTTAAATTCAAGGAAAATTCCGAGGTTTTCCGCAACAAGAATAGCTCTTTTATGGTTGGCAGACGGTTAAACTTATGGTGCACAAGACACAATTTGAACCGTTGAACCCCGGGTGGCACAAACTTTCCAAACGCAGACGAAAAATTAACCCCACTGGTGAACGATAAAGTCGACCAGCTGCGGAATAAGAATGTATATTATGAAGGGTCTTCCGCATGCTGGATAGCTTGCATTTGCTGTCGTGTGACTATGTTTTGTGATATCATATTCATGTGATCAAAATTAATCTTTTGGGGTCGTTTAGTCAGGGGATACTTGTTCTTCACATTGAAAAACAGCACGCGCCATCAGAGCAGAAGATTGGTCATCAACCTGCAAACATGCCGACTAGGTACTGACTGACGCCTTCCGGCGTTAAACTACCCACATCCGAAAAGACGAGAGAAATTAAATCAGGCCTGGAGATATTTTCAGGAATGCAAATACGCAGTGAAGGGATGTATTATTGACCTTGTATAGTCTACGTCAGGGTTCGTTCGGGAGATTTGATCCTGGGTAATCTTTATAGAATTCGGATGATTGCTAGAGACGAGAGCCGTCGAATCGTCATCGGGATTAGCGGCATGACCACTAGAGGGCGAAAGGTTTGCCAAAAGTGGGAATGAGAACGAAAGAATTCGTGAGTTATGACTTGGAAGGTCGTATTGTGACAAGGGGAAAAGACGGTGGAACTTATAACTGGAAAGTTCAGTCAATCACCTACCAGAATTGGATACCAAAACTAAAATACCTTTCTGCTAATGCATAGAAGGGTTTGTTGGCCGCTCTGGCGATTATCGCGATTTGATTGCTGCCAACTGCATTCACAAGACCACCACTCTCGACAACTGCCTCCGAGCCAACGAGAACGAAGTCCACCTTATCCATCACATAGGCAACTGCAGAATCCAGTATTACAGTGCTGGGTACGCCTGCGGCTGTGAGGGCTTCTGCGGTTTTAATTCTGCAGGTCGACCGATGAGGGTATCTTACACGAGCTCATTTATCATAGATCACGTACCCTAAACCTCGGGGTCGAGCTTCCGTGACAAAGACTCATTTGAGGCGAAAACACGTGTGACGATGATCAGTATCTCCGCCAAACAGGCAAAAAAAAGAAGCACCTGAGATCCTTTTCCGCTTGTGTGCAAGAAGGAGAGTCTGCATTACAACTCTGGAGTATGAGTGGGTCAAAATCTATTGCGATGAATATAATCAGCCTCGAGAAGTGGAGTGCAGGTGACATATAACACACCACTGAACCATCCTTGATAAATCCAACAGCTAGTTCTGCGATTTTCTTACGGAAAGTAAGTGCTTCTGCAGCGTATATTTGTCCTTGTCGTATAAGTTCCTTTTTTAAATCTATGAAATTCTATAGGTCACAATTGAGGCGCTGATTTAATGCAAAAATAAATAGATAAGAGCGTACGTCCGAATCGTGAGGGAACAAGGTAACGAAAGCAATGAAAAGTTCACAACCAGCATTCAAGCCGATTGGATTGGGAGTTTGCTTTTGAAGGGCCTCGGCGCCATCGTTGAGAGCCTTAACGAGTTCAAACATGGTGCCAGCTTTGGAAGTGATGAGAGAATGGTCAACAGACGCATGGATCTCTACATACCGTCAGAGTTCTCTATCAGTTCAGTCAAGGCCAAAATCGCGGCAAGAGGCGTTGATATCTAACGTTCTTTTCTTGGGATATGGCACATGGACAGAATCGGTGAATACCGACCTCTTCATTCTCGAGGATGCGCTGGAAAGCGGCATAGATGTCAAAGGGGGGAAGGTCCATGATAGCGGTGCGAAAAACACGGTTGGATACCTGAGGCGTTGTATTTTGGAGAAACTGGTGTTAGGGGTCCTGTATTGTGTTGTCGGCACAAATACACGTGTATTTGTGCCCGACGTCCTGCCATCAATGACTGATCCATTTAATATTCACCTTTTCTTTTGTTTCCGCGCCAGGTCTCTTTCCCCGGTGTCCTTAAATTACACAACAAAGTCCCACTCTTTGTGCGCCCTTTTTTCTCGAGTATTTCTTATCATATAGCTCACTTCTAACAGCTTTGGCCCTTCAGTTCATACTCCATGGCTACCCCTGTCAAACCATTCACAGAGGTCGTATTTTCCAGTGATGTCGCTCACATGGACGAATGGGCTCGTCAAACTCTTATACCATTGACCACCGCAGACGCCCTCGGCGCCACCTACGCCAAAGCACATAAATGGCTAAACAATCTGAAAACGCAACTTGTCCATCAGTACAATTGGTCAGAGATACCTTCCGACGACCGCCGCATGCTTTTTACGCTGGAGACATCTTCGATGTGGAGATCCTCCGTCAACCTTCCTGCCGGACCAAAACTCAGGTTACAGTTACCTGTGCATGCCAGCTCCTTTTTTACACCCGAGCGACGGGTCCAATGGGAAATGGTCTTCCATTCTGACATTTTTGAATCCGTCAGAAAAATATGCCCACCCATCAATGATATCCTCAACCTCATCCAGTGCCTTCTTACTGGTTTGGTCACCGTCGTTCTGGAAGAACGTCTTGACGAGGGTGTCTTCCGTACCATACGTGGTTTGCCCCCCGTGACATGGATTAGCGCCAATGAAGTCCTGCTCGCCGATATATTCGAACCTTCCCATCTTCGGGCTTTACGAAAAGCTTGCAACGACACTACAAAAGCTTACAAGCTTGAGAGAATTCAACGCCATTAAGTCCGTTTCGAGAGCAATAGTTTTTCTTCTTTTATTCTTCGCTTTGGTATTGTTTTCGATCACGCATCCCCATACCTTGTTCCACTAACGCATTTTGATTTTTCCACTTTCTGTTGTGCATTATACTTATTCTTATTTTGGTCATTCTTATTCCACTCTTCTTATTTTCGTAATAAGTATGTAGCCCCATGCAGCCATAAACGTCAGTAATATAATTCTCATTCTCGAGCCGAGTCGATCAAGATTTCTAGTACTGCCATACATGCAAGTTCTGAAATCGTATATTTATTACTTTGATCATTATGTATGTAAAATTTAGATTCTGCTCTGTTGTAGTCAGGGGTGATAGGCAAATAACACAACTTCCGATCACATTCCGGCCACAATAACTTCGCTTTATCTTTTCTAACATGTCCGGTGTACTATGTCAAAGTGAGGAGTGTCCTAACGGAAGGCCAATATCGCACCTGGAATGTCCAACATGTGTCAAGTCCGTTGCGTATTTGTTATTAGTTAAATTTCAGAACCTGAGTCATCCAATTCAACAGGTTGGGCATTCAAGGCTCTTTCTTTTGCTCTCAAGATTGTTTCAAAGCAGGATGTATGTCATTTATCATGATAGGCATATCACTGGTGCTCAATATACTCAATGCAATTGGCTCATTGCCCCAGGGGTTAGTCATTAATGATTGAGTTTCTTGGACGCTTACGCTGACTGACTGAGGCTACCGTAGAAAAAACACAAAGTTATTCACGATATCGCAAGGAGTAGCGCGGACGGGCGGAATCGAGGTATTGTTGTGTAGGGTGTCATTTTCAAAGTGAAAAGCTGACCATTCCATCCAAGACGGCACATACAACCCATTCCCTGAATATAAGTTCGCTGGCCCTTTAAGACCTCATTATCCCTTATCACCCAAACGACTTGTTCCGGACCATATAGTACGACCTGATTACCACATAGATGGTAACACTCTCACTTCTCTTATACACTATAGCACCTGACAGATATAATTCCAAAGGTAAACCCAAATCAGAGCTGCAGCGCATTGGCCAACCTCCCCGGATTCTTAGCTTAGAAGAACAAGAAAAAATGCGAACCGTCTGCCATGTGAGTTAGAATGTTACCTTTTAGTTTCTCACCGTCAACTCCGTCTCCACCAGCTCGCAAGGGAGGTCCTAGATATTGCAGGCTCCCACGTCAAACCAGGTATCACGACGGACGAAATAGACGAGATTGTGCACAATGCCATCATAGAAAGGAATGCATACCCTTCTCCGTTGAATTATCGCGATTTCCCGAAATCTGTTTGCACGCAAGCAATATCCCCGCCTTAGTCCTTTGATTTTTTTCTGACTCTATTTTCCCTCAATAGGTCCGTAAATGAAGTTATTTGTCATGGGATTCCTGATCAACGGAAATTGAAAGAAGGTGATATTGTCAATATCGACGTTACGCTTTATTACGATGGTACGCAAATCCCAACATTTGTCTTTGTGGTCGTATTGTTCACTTCTAGCTGTTGCGTGTCGATAGGTTGCCATGGAGACCTCAATGGAACTTATCCAGTAGGAAAAATAGATGAGGATTCGGAGCAGTTAATACGGACTACGCGTCATGCATTGGATGAGGCTATCAAAATTTGCAAGCCTGGTGCTTTGTTCCGCGATATAGGCAAAGTAATGTCTGTACTACATATCTCAGGTGTGGCGTTCTCAGTCAGCTGTAAGCTGATGAAAATTTTCTTTCTTTCAGAGAGCCAATTGCTCGTGCAAACGGGTGCGCTGTCGTCCGCACGTATACTGGTCATGGCATCAACGACCTATTTCATTGTGCACCGAACATCCCACACTATGCTAAAAATAAGGCGGTGGGCAGTATGAAAGCTGGAATGGTAAGTTCATCTACCCCTGCCTTGCGATACCTTTTGAGATGACTGACGAAATCTTGCAGACCTTCACTATTGAACCTGTAAGGACCTCTTTGTTCATCAAGGTGTTAAAATTTTAAGCCATTTTCCCAGATGTTGAATTCGGGTTCTAATTGGGGTGATGTACACTGGCCTGACAATTGGACAGCAACGACGACAGACGGGAAGCGGAGTGCTCAGTTTGAGGACACATTATTGTAAGTTCGATCCATTTACATACGTGTCGAGGTTCTGACATCCATTCGACAGAATAACGGAGACGGGTGTAGAAATACTCACCGGGGGAACACAAGAAAGTTGAATTACCGTCGCAGAGTGACAACAGTTCATTACAAGATACACAGTGTATAAAGTAAAGAAACATGCTGGTAGTCCTATGTAACTACCAAAGCAATAAATATCAGTCCCTGCTTTACTTGTTTTTGTCGATCTCGTCATTGAGGTTCTGCGTCGCTTCGGAAAAAGGTTCGTTAGGATCCTCGGCAGCAATGCGAGAAACTGCCACACCATCGGAGAGACTTGGCCGTCGGACACGGTGTTGTGATGGAGTTGGGGGATCTCCATTATCGGATGTATCCTGAATGTTCGCTGGTACACTCCGGGTTGGAACTGAAAGGGGAGCCATGCGCAATCGTTGAAGATCTGCGTAAGAGCTCTGACGACTCCGGCCCTTTCCAACAACGCCGGCTTGTTCTTCATGCGGTGAGAGTAATCCGATCACATCATCATAGTCCCCCGTTTCTTCGTCATCGGAGACACTGGGTGTCCCCATTCGACTTGGATGCTCGCTTCCTCCTCCCCATGCGCTCGTACCGCGCGTAGCGCTGCGACTCCAACCGAAAAGGCGTTCATCGAGCCAGGTCATAGGGTGTGCCAACCCCAACCCTTGAGCATCCACGGCGCCTGTACTACTGATCCGTCGCCATAATCCTGTTGAACCGCTAGATGGAGGTGCCGCAGCCGAGGGCACAAGAATACGCGTCTACGGAGAAATTTAAGATCAAAATGAGAATCGACGGACGATGAACCAACCTCATCGAAGTTCTCATATACTTTAGGGCCAAAATCATTGATAAGTTTAGCAACTTCATTTGCGAGGTGAAGTCTCATAGCCTTCAGCTTGTCGAAGGACCGTTGTTGTCCAGGAGCAAGTGCAACGATGAGAGGAGGCAGTGACCTTAATGAATCTCAGCCACAAATATAGCGAGTATAACTCAAAATTACAAACTTCAGGACATCCATTCCTGCCTCGCCAAACTTGAGTGCCGCGTAGTTCATGAATGGTAAGGAGATAACAACGAGGAAAGGAGTTAAGATCTTCCACTTAAGCGGGGCATTGGCTCGTATTGCAATGATGGTCGCGATAATGGCATAAAACGAGTACAAAACAGGCGCAGCACCCATCGCAATGAGAATTTTCCAAGTTGCGAGCACGTCCCGACCAGCAATTTTAACTACAGACTCTGCCAGAGCCTCTGAAAAGAAATCAGTAATAATAGTACTATCAGAAGAATAAATTCGAAACCTTTTGCCTTTTTTCTTGAAATTACAGACACAAAGATAAGGATGGGACCATTGAGGATTGTACCAGGTAAAGCAAGAATCGTCCAAATAAAAAGGAGAAAAATACGATAAGTTAACAACCCGAGTGTCTTCCAGCTCGCTTTCTTTGCACGGGGAACCTGTCGACGTTGTCAGTAATCAAAATTGGAAAAAGCATCGACTGATGATACTTGATGATCTCGAAGGCCCAAGTCTCGAACAAGACGATTATATTTCAAAACATCCTCACGCAGTTTCTGTACTCTCGGCTCGTCCTTGAAATGTACATAACCCTCTAACAACCGCCTGTTAAGCTCGACCACTTGTCCAAGAGTAAGGTGCTGTCCTGGAGTCTTGTACAATCGACGTACAGCTTGGATGAGCTAAAAACCCTCTTATGATCTGGCTAAGACGGGACATTGAAAGGACTTGCCATCAAGGTATCGTAATCTGGAGCCCGTACTGTAACGGTCTTCAAGCCATTGTAAATAAGATCCAGAAATTTTGTAACCGCATCCTTCTTTTTCGGGCCACCTTCCTTGAACATTTCTACAAGTTCAGCAGGGACATCCAGAGCTTGGCCAAATTCAACGACGGCACGCGAACGGAAACGGTGTGCATGAAAATAAGAAAGGCCAACTGGGACGATCTTGACTTGACATTTGGGATCATTGGCCATGGCACCGAGAGCCATGATCGATACGCCTGCTTTAAGAGGCAGAAGGTCTGTGCGATCATGGCTTCCACCTAGTTCGTTTTTAGACGCAAAGCTTTGGTGGGAATTACAGCGCACATCACCTTCAGGAAAGATTCCGATACTTCCGCCTTTCGTTAGGCAGTCATACACATGACGATACATTTCTTGCTGGTCAACATAAGGCAACCTGCTGAAATTGAAACCGGTTATGCCTTCTGTCCTGAGCTCTGCAAGTTTCTCTCTGATATGAGCAGTTTTCTTTCCACTGTCGCCGCCAAATTCCTTTTTGATGCGCAATTGTGTGTCTGATATAATCTCACTGACCTCTGCCACAGCGGAGTCAATGAATTTGGGAAGCATGATTTGCATCTTGGGTTTGAATTCGGTCAAGAAATTTGTGCCTTCACCAAGAATCAAGCATGGGTCATCTTCCGACAGCTTGATTAGGCCAGTGCCCGGCTTCACAGAATCTACAGCTCTTTCCACGGGAACTAGACGCAATTTGAGGTATGTAAAGGTAAATGTGATCGGCTCGACTTACTACTATCCATCATTTGGCAAAAAAAACCGACCCACTTTCTTCGCATACTTTTTGCCGCAGTCAGGAACGAAACATGTCGATGCGTTTCGCGGTATACCTCGAGACTAAGCAGAAGAGGGTCAACTAACTGGTAGAAAGTCAAATGACAGGCCAATGAGGGATAAATTATCACGGAACCTGGTTATTGTGAGGGGCTCCTACAAAGATCACAGGGCCCTCTCGAGGAATATGGAAGGCACCCCGAGGTCTTACTTCTCGAAAGAATATCTGGGTTACTGCGCGCCAAAATAACATTGCTGCATCATAGGACAGCGACTGTTCGCTCGCTTTTCCAATACGAGGTGCTGATAGTTTCAAGGACATTTTGAACAGACAATGAAATGATTCCCCAAGGATACATCTTAATGTCCTCACCCCAAGATGTCACTGCGACAAGCAATGACAAACACATGATGTCGCATGATCAATTGTAATAGTGTAAATAAGGAAAAATAAAATCTACTATCCTAAAGAAGTCCGCGTGGTAGAAGGGATTCGTTCCTGTGGAGCTACTGTACTGATCGTGCTTGAGCGATAACGAAAAATGTCATGCAACCTAGACAGCTTTTCCTCATGATCTGTTGTCCCGTCCTGCATTGAAGACCGCTCAGGAGGTGGTGAATGGACTGTACCATAGACTATCCCATTCTTTCCCTCGGGACTATGTTCCACTTCTTCAATGTCCTCTTCAGCAACTCACAGCTTTAAAAAAGGTGGTTGTGACTCACTCAAAAAAGTGTCTGTTACTGCAATACTTCTCTCTTGATCTTCGGCAGCCCGACTGGCCAACGCCCTATTGATGTATTTTCTGAAAGCAGCACCAGTAGATTCAAGCATTTTTTCAACGCGAGATCGTTTATGAGGGTATGCTTTCAAGAATTGATGAAGTTCCGTAATGCCCTCTTTGTGTAAGGCACCAGTCGTTTCACTGGAGATATGGCCAATGATAACAAGTAGTTGAGCATCCGGATCGGGTTCTTCGGTTTGAAGCGGAAATTGAGCGTGGCCATAAGCAGAAGATGAACTAGCGCTGGTCCTGTGACTCGATGGCCGATTGTTTGAATGGTTGGAAGACACTGTTTCCTGTGGTGATAACGGGCGGCTAGGCTCTGGAGATCCCGTCTTACTAGAGTTTTCCACACCATTTCCATTGCGCCGAGATAGCGTCTCTTCGGTACTGGCCTTGTTACTTGAATTCAGAATTCTGTAAACATATGGGTAGACAATGGTGGCGGAGGGATCATCAAAGGAAGCTGAGAGTAATTCATAGACATCATCACCATAATGAGCTAAACAGAAGATATTAACTCAAACGATGAGATCGGAAGGAATAAAACTCACCAACAATGTGTTGAATGATCACTTTGATGGTCCTCAGAGGCATATCTCCACAGGGCACTTTGTTGGTAGCTCGGGCCCGCCATTCATTCGGAGGTACCGATTGCAAGAAGTGTTCGATGGCCGGAAAGAGCTCTACCGGATCCAGTTGTGTTTCACTGAGATCTTGAGGAATGTTCCTGGCCAACTTCCATACACATTTTAACACCAATTCCGCGACTTTGGCCTCCTTGGAATCCTGCAGCGCGCCATTGCTCGGGAAAGGTTTTACTATCTGAAGAAGAAGAGCAAACAACGCCCTGTAATTAGTGGTCAGATATTTGGCCCTTAATTAAAGGATCCGAGAAAAGCACCTAAATATTGACATTCTTCGTCCGGTTGCGAATAAGCGCAGTATAATCATGTTGATGAACCGAGACAAGTCTTTGACTTTCTTAACTGAGCTGTCGTCTGTCTCGAGAAGGCGAAGGGTTAATTCTTCCAAAAGTGCGGTCAAGATGTCAACAGTGAGGGATTCAGCCAAGAAGGTGTGGTCGCAGAAATTATTCAGCGTCTGAATGAGATGTTTTGCTAGTCGGAAGTTTTCGTCCAGAACAAGTTCCTTTGTACTCTCAAAAACGTGAGCCATTTGCAGGGTTATTGTTTCAATGAGGCCCTCTGTATGCTCCGCGAGTTCACGATACTGAGGAGATGATGGTCCATTGTCAGGGCCAACAGAAAGGATCTTCTGCACCTTTTTCAGAGCATCGACACTCCGCGACGGATCATTACTCAGGATACTCGAGATCGTTAAAGAGATATCTTCAGGAATGTCAGATCGCCCACTGCCCGCAGAGCGGACGGGTGGTTCTTCGAATCCGAAATGGGCAACTTTTGGACTTGAAGGCATCGAAACAATATCGTGGACGCCGTTGACTGGGGTTAGTGGGGGTTCTTCAAGCATGGGCACCTTGTTGGGGGGTTGGGGGATGTTACCCCGTGGTCTAGCGAGTCGTGAGGGAAGCAGACTTCGAGGTCTTGCCTTGCCTGGCGAAGTTGGAGTTGTCGAAGATGGTTCAACAGAAGTACGACTCGGCGATTCTGGCCGACTTTGCGAGGGGGCTGGAGAAATTGAACGAGCAGGATAGGCTGGAGAGGCGGGACGGGCTAATCGTGAGACAGGCGCGACGGACGGGCTAGCTGGTCGAGGGAGATTTCTAAGACGAGCTACTCCAGGGGCAAGAACATTCGAAGGCTCTGGCTTCCCTTGAGAGCTGGGCCCGGGCACCCGCCTTAGGCGTTCCTCCAGCTGGGTTTTGTCCTTTGCCGAAAGAGGTCCAACGAAGGACCAGACCTTTTCGCCAACGAGTGTATATGCTTCACTGTGGAACGTATTAGAAAATTCTCAACTCAGTGACAATAGCGAAAGCACGGGGTAATAAACAAGCGCGCACCTTAAAGCTCCGAGGGCAGACTTACGTACTTGAGGGTCTTTATCAGAAATCAAAGCCGCAATTTGAGGGAAAGCTTTTGACGGTTCACAAACACCCATTCCAGATTTCTTGAGGATAATCGATAACTCGTCCAGCGTACCCTGGCGCGTTTTTGCTGTTTTGGCCTTGAGACCATGCTCTAGAAGAAGCTGAAACATCCGACTATACGCGTAGATGTTGGGTAGCATGCGAATGATCTGCTGGACACGAAGCCGAACTTGTTCTCGTGCATCTCCTAACTGTTAACTTTATCAGTCGCAAAAAGACAAACACCATTAAAGTTCTTATACCTTATGAATCATGGTCGGCACAAAACAATTCGCCTCGTTATCCGTCAATTGATAATTGACATGGCGGAGGAAAGCAAGGATCGCCTCAACAACGTCAAGACATTTAGAGACTAAATTTGGTTGTGGTTCGTGAATTTTGATTGAGATGTATTTTAATGGGAGATCGAGGTTCGCGAGGCACAATTTTTCCACATTCTCGTCCATATCCGTGGCTCCAGAGTAGAAATTGGCCAAAGTCGCCAGACCACTTATGTGGTCGTTCACAGCGTTGTGATCGTGACTGAATAGGCGAACAACAATATCTTTATTTGTGTGAATTTCCATCTGTCCTTGAAGAAGATCTGCCAAATCCTTTCGCGTGGAACCGCCTTCGTTAATCCATCGGTTGGCATCTTTAGCCAGTCTCGTCTTTTTCAGGTCCGCGTTCATGTTCAAAAATGGCAAAACTGGGTTAACTGGCGTCATTGATATTGACGACTCACCCAGTGCAGCGGCGTGCACAGGCTTTTTTACCCCTGCAGAGGCAGTTGTTTTTCCCGACATATCAGTGTTTTCATTTCGAGATTCGGGTCTACTGCTTCCCGCAGGTATTTTCCGTCGGATACCGGTTATCCTATTGCCAGACTTTGCCTCTGGAGCTGAGGACGCCGAAGGCAGTTCCGGAGAAGAGATCGCGGGCGAATCTAAGGAAGAAGCTGGAACTTTTGCCGGAGCAAGTGCTACGAATTTTGTTGGTTGTTCTGAGGCTGCTGGCCGGGCAGCCTGTACGAGTGGAACAGCGCTTGCGCGTGATGCAGGTTTGAGAGAGTTGGTCTGATTCAGAACAAAGTCGTAACCGGAGCACTGGATTAAAATGGGAAGAAGGCCTTGCGCCGCTTTGCGTACATCGCCGTTACGGTCGTCCAGAGAAGATACAACATGTGGCACCCAACCTTTGAGATCGATGGGTGAGGACAAAGGATTTTCCTTGAACCAGTCGACCATCCATTGCATCAGAGTTGCCTTCTGCAGTGGGTTCTGCGTCTCCAAGGCCGTCGTAAAGCCGGAAATCATAGATTCCACACCCTCACATGATGTAGCCATCGCAGTAAGAGTTTGCAAAGCAGCATTCCGAATAGGCGCTTTCTGATCAGAGAGCACAGCTGAGATCGGTAACGTATAAAGTCGCGAGTGCTTTTCGAAATGTTTACCCATGCCAGTCGCAATACGAGCAACAATTTCAAGGGTCAAGGATTGCACAGCTTTATTGCTATCCGTTACTCGCGCCTTCAGGGTTTGACCAATTTCGCCTGAAGAGCTTTAAATGACGGCAGGAATGACGCAGGAATGGCGACTCACCCATACTTGGCTTCAGCCGCTTGTTACTTCCTTGGTCAAGGATCGCCAAAAGATTTTCCAGAGCCTCCTTTTTCGTCTTCCACGCGTCGCTTTTGGCATCAGCCAAGATGGTCGTGCCTTTAAGGAGGGTATCAATCTCCACTCGAGGAAACAATTCGTCCACAGGATCAGCAGTAGAGCCTCCTTTGGACTCTTTGGCAGAATCGCCCGAATTCGCCAGATCTGCAGAAGTTCTGATCGGTTCTGGGATAGGTTGACCTTCAACCTTATCAAATTCACTTATAATAGTATTCAATAGTTGGGAATTAAGATCTTCTATGAGGGATTTGATGCCTGGACGAGTTGTTATAGAATTGTAGAAAAGACGAGAGGCAACATACTAGGCCCGGCAAATAATTTCACGGTGACCAAAGTTTTTGTCGCAGAAGTCCGAACGGTAGCATTTGAATTCTGCAGTGCTGACTTGAGAAAATCAATCAAAGCGCGGAGAGCTAGACCAGCAATCCCAAAATCCGTTAAAGCAGTGTTTATCCACGTCATGGCATCTGAAAGAACTTTGGGAGCCTTCTGATTTGATAAAGGTTCATAAGCTACGAACTCAACTATTCAGTAGGAGAATTTTGGGCAAAAAAATCCCACAAACCTTGGCACAGAACAAACTGTAGCGAAGTCCTCTCCCCGAAAGCCAACAAAGCATCGCCTGCAGGCTTCTTCAGCTTCAAGTCACCTAGTTTCTCGGTGAGGTGTGGCACGCAGATGGCCACACAAGGTCGGCCGAAGGAAGGGCACTGTTGAGAAAGGAGAGCTAAAATCCCGTAAATCTTCGTCGAGACCTAAAAAGTGTTGGAATCATGGTGACCGTTAAAAGGGTAGCATTCGAACCTGAAAATTCTTTTCCGACCAGCCACGTTTGGCCAGAGCACGGACTAATACTTCGGCATCGAGCGATTGGATTTGACTTTCCAACCAAGTCGACATTTCATCCAATGCAGCCAGTCTGGTTTTCCAATTTGCATCCCCAAGGTTCAATAGAATACTCCCTGGAATCAGCTCGACCGCAAGTTGTTCCGCTTCTTCAGGGGGATGTTTATATTTGACAACATCTTGACTTCCAGAGCCTGGCACGGCAGATTTTCCAGAAGGTTTTGGAGCAGCAGCAGGTACTGGTTTCTTTGCGGCCGTTGAAGGAGCAGGAGCAGACTTCTTGGGCTAGAAATTTTGAGGTTTAGTCAAGAGATACAATTTACAGCAATGACATACTGCCGGCTTTGATGCAGCCTTAGGTGCGACAGGCGGTGCGACATCTTCCTGGGAGATCGGGTTTTCTTGCTTTATAGGCTTAGGAGCAGAAGTAGCCTTCTTAGCGGGTGGAGCAGCGGAGGTTCGTGGTACGGGGGCCGCAGATGCCACCTTGCATTTGACAGTCGCTTTCACAAAAGCATCTTTGATCTTGGCTTTTCGAATATCTGCTATATTATCCATTGTCGCATTTAGTGGCCTCTCGCCAACCATCTTCATCAGGTAGCCAAAACATGTAGCAGCTTCATTGCGAGCGCCCTCAAAGCCGTCTTCAAGTAAAGAAGCGAGGACTTCTGCTAGTGGTTTAACTTGGGCAGGCTGGATAGGCGTCGATGCTGTAGCAAAGCATCGACTTAAAAACTTCAAAGTTCCTTCTTTTACTTGAGGATTTTTTGATTTCAAAGAAGAGTCGAGGTCAGGCAATATGTTGTTCAGAGTTGTCTATCACAACACGTTAAAAGGAACACGATTCGAGAAAATGAAACGCACCGTAGAAAAGACTGCATCGAGTGCAGTGCCAATGGCATCAGTGACGTTGACTTTACGCTCCTTCAACCGTTCAAGCATGAGTGGCACTACCGCTTCATGGTACTTGGCAAACGAGGCCATCATTCCCTTCGCAAGATCATCCATACATTTTGCGGCCACCATAACGCAATTTATGTTTGCATCCTTAGCAATGCAACTTGCAAGGGATTTAGCGAGCTCAGCCAATTCAGGTGTATCCTTGATGCGAGGAGAATTGGCCAATAATGTCGCAAGATTGTCAAGGCCTTCCTTTCGCTCCTTCCATTTCGAAGACTTCAGTTCAGTTTGCAATGACGAAGACAAGCGAGGCACTATATCAACGATTTCAGCGAACTGGCGTGGATCTGGAGGGGACATATCTAATTCTTAAAGGTTGATATCAATTATTTATGTCCAGTAACATGGAGCAAATACCTTCTGGCTCCTCTGCAGTGTCTTCATTTCTCTCGCCAGCAGCTGCAACTTCGCGGGCTTGAGCCCGCGTCAACCGTACGGGTTTCAAAGTTTTATGTCCCTTCCCTTCCTTCTCCAAATTTTCGAACGAATCCTTGAGTTCCTTGACTTGTACTGGCTTCAAATCTCCAAGCCATGTCTCGATACCAGGCCCAAGGTATTGGTAGAGAATAAGAGTTAAACTACTTCCTTCAGCACGGACTGTCTTATCGGAGTGTGCAAATATTTTTGGTAAGACTTTCAAAATTGGTGGAGTGGGAACGACTGGGACTCCGAATATCCTTCATCGACGTCAGTAATCGTCGCACATACTGAGGTATAACGCACCGTGTGATCTCCTTCAAAGCAAAGACGCAACCTGAAACCGTTTTGGGTTGCTTTGCACCAAGTCCAACAAGCAGGTCGTTCTAGGAAATGGCATAAATAACATCTAAACTAAAGAAGGAAACCAACATACCACTACGCCTATCCCTCCGTTCTCTACCTCTACATATTGTAAGATAAGTTCAATAGCCTGATTCTTTGTTCCGGCACGTGTAGACCCCAAGCATTTGTCCACCAATGCAGGAACGACGCCGTCTCGCGTTTTGGCAGCGGTTTCTCCAGCGAATTTCACAAGCGCTGCAACGCACTCCACACCCTTTTCCTGGGCAACTGCATTAGCATCTGTCACTATCCTCTTGAGTGCGTCTGAATTGTTGAGATATGGCTTGAAAGCTGGATCGTTATCCGATACGGTATTCTCGAATGTCTTAATGAGGGATTCGTATCCGTTCACGCGTGCCTTCCAGTTCTTGTGTGCGAGTCTTTCTGAGATCGGAAGACTGCTGAAATCTTCCTCCTGTGGAGGCGGACCGTCCATACTTTAGTGAGGTGGCAGGAGACCGACGTGGTGACTGTATGGAAAACAGATGAGAAGGTGAAATCAACGTCGAAGTTTGGACCAGGGCACGCCAAAGTTCAATATTGTTGGCACGTGACCAATCATATCCGCATTTTAATAATTACATAAAAGATATTTTGGCTGTTCATCCAAAAGGTGGCGCTGATAATTAGGATGATATAATTCAACACTGAGTAATCGGTGCAAGTGCTCATAATAACCCACTGCACTAATTCCTCAAGGCTAAGGCAGCTCCTACCTTCGCTATCAGCTCGAATATATCTTGATAATTTGGATCGAAGGTGATTAATTGCAGCTCTTCATGATGTTCCTCTGTCTGAGAATGCTTGCGTGCAAAGTCGTCTCTTTCTTGCACAACGCCTAGGTTGTGATAAACAACCGAAAGCAAGTATTGCACATCTTTCTCAGACCGAATTATTTCCAGTGTTTGAAAGTCAGCTTCGGCCATCCGGAGATATGGTATCGACTCTCGCAATGCTTCGGCTGTCGTATGGTATCAAGCTTTTTCTTCTGGATTAAGCAATGATACGCACGTGTTGAACCTCCCGCAGCTATGATGCATCGTGCAAAGGTGAAGCAAGCGACTGCCCGTATTTCCAGATCAGCCCCGTCAATTAGCTGGATATTGTCAGCACACCCGCAAGACAGAGGGAACACGGTGAAGTACTTGCGGCATGACCTCCTCCAAGACCTGTCTAGACCTCTTCAACATACCAAATTCCAGACCGATATCAGCCAAAAGAATAATAGATGTTCTGTAGAGGTTGAATTTACACAGAAATTCAGAATGCCATAAAGCCTTGAGCAAATGATCGATTCCTGATGTAGCTTGGTCACATTCCTGTTTCGAAGTAATGTGAATATCTCGATTCCAAGACCAGGATTACCATACCCGTAACTGTAACAATTGGTAGAGAGCTTCGTTTATTGGTGACATCTTGCCACCTTCCACATTAAACAAGTAATATTTTGGGTTAAACTGTCCCAATGGTCTTTTTGGCAGAAGGAATTCGCGATACATTCGAAATTGGCCGCGACGCGTCGTCCGAAGCGCTAGGATATGCCACAGTTGGTGGCTCCAAGTAATGTAATCATGTATTGTTAATCCTTGCCAGACAGAGGGGAGCAGAAGAAAGGACAGGGCTTCCTCGTACCGACCTTCCCTTGCCATCTGATGCAAGTCTGGTGAATATCCACTATCAAACATACACTGACAGCCCCATACCGTTTGTGCTTTGTTAAGAGTCACTGAAAGTCTTGTTGTGCTACCTCCACCGATTTCGGTAAATGTAAGGACTAAATCTTCCTCAATAGCACACAGCTTCTGACATCCTATGAGACCCGTTGTTAATGGCCTTGCGTCATAGGAAAAGACTGCATGCAAACCTGCTTCTCGCCACACAATTGATTGAACGGCGTGATGAGCCATTTGTGGTTCTTCTGCAGGCGGCATCATCTGCATATCCAGCCAGTGGTCATAGAGCCCGATAGCCTGAAAAATCTTATGAAACGCTGAACTCAAAGGTTGTTCCTGGCAAAGTGTCAGCTGACACGAGTAGAAAAATCTCTAAGAAAGTCACAAATTCTTCATTGAGCAATTTCGAGGTGTCGAAGAGGACTTCAAGCGGTTGAAGATCCGGCTGTATTTCCTGTAAGTTGGGCCTTTGATCTGGTATTTCGCAGGGAAGCCTATGAAGAATACTAAAGGTCATTTGAGCAAGCAAGTGATGAACATGGGCAATCATCAATCACCTCAAGCAATGATGGAGAACGACTTTATCGCCACTAGTCCGCGCTGTATCTATAGCTTCAGTCAATAGCTGGAGCAATCTTGAGGATAGACATGCCGTAAAGATGTTAATGTTATTACCTTTCTAGCCGCCGGAAATTCTCCCTTGATGTAATGCAGACGAATAAGTTCAAGCAGTGCATGGTGTCGAAAGCCACTAAGATCCACGGTGGATAAAGTTGCAAGGATCTGAAAGTAATGCTTACGAGTCATTATTTTCATGGAAGTGCTGCTCGAAAAAGCGCCGCAAACTCTCAACGGCTGTTTTTTCATCTCCAGTGGTGAAAGAAAGCTGCCATCTTGTGGCGTGTCAAAAGAATATTCCGAGGGCTGATAAATTAACACACTTTTCGTAGTATTGAGGTCGGGCCCATGTTTTCTTGTCAGCTAAAGTTTTAAAAAGTAAAAGATCGGCTGTTGAAGTCGATGTAAGATGCGACATGAAATATATGGCTGAACATACAACTCAATTCATCCTTCTCTGCTACGAAGTATCCCGCCGTATCATCTCCAGCGCACCACGCTTGGTAGTCCTGGCAAAGTCTAAGAATTGCCAGGGCGGAGAGCTTCCCGAACGTAGTCTGACAACGACGACAGAAAAACCCGAAAATCGAACGTCGTTGCTGATGTGTGATAAGTAATTGTGCGCAACGAGGAAACTTTGGGATACCAGCTTGGGGTGTTCCTAGAGTCGATAAGATGATAATGTAGGAAGGTATCGGGTTTGTTAACCTACATCGCCCTTCCCAACACTGCAGAGACTCGTTGTGCCTGTAATGCAGTCAGTTTGTGTAGGACCGTGCATGAATTGAATCCAACCTGCAAAAAAGTCACCCATCTTGTCCGCTGAAACAATGGTCAAAGGCTATCAGCCGGGTCAAGAAACGCGTGTCAAATTGCTATAGTATGTTGCGTACGAAAGTGTTAACTTCGTCGATAATGTTCTTGCATTCTGGCTGATCTGCTGAAGGCCCTGAACAAACTTCGATAAGGAGATCTTTGTGAGACTTGGGCCGAGCAACCTGTTTGCTGTTAATACACATTTTCGGACAAGTCGCCAATCGCCTACCTCCGCAACTTCATTCAAAAGGACACGGTGGATATGAAGTGCAAAAGGTTTGGGCAACTTCTGAATGGCAAGGTCTTTAAAAACAGTGGAAAGGATTATAAGAAGGGTGACATGATGAGGCCGCAAGACATGATCAGCAATAGGAGGCCCTTCATCCATTATGACAACTTCAAAAAAAATCTTCAGTGTTAGTGTAGACCGTCCTATTTAGGAAATACCGAAAAGTTACCTTTTTGTGACGCTGACAAGCTATGGCGGGCACTCTGAATGCTAAAAGGCCAGCTAGGCCTCTCTCAGTTGAGTACTACCAAATCTCACAATAACTTTCGACCAACTCGAATTGCAGACCTCCTCAAAAAAACGGAAGCTGAACAACGGGAAAAAAACAACATCCAGAGTCAAGGTTTTAAAACAGGCGAAAGCTGCAGATCGGGGAACAATACCCATACCAAACGTAAATGATGGCGATGACGATGAACAGCTGTCCGATCAGGATATTGCGCTCTTTGCAGAGAATGCTGCTAATTTTCTGCACAATCTGGACCACAATGGGCTGATGCAGTCAGTTTGTTTAAGTCTTGGTGGTGTTTCTGCTAATGTGCTGTTTTAGGAGCAAGAAGGAAACACAACGGCTACACAAACTAACAAAACCAGTTTACAAACCGAAAGTGTATGATGATGGCGATCTACCTTCCCTTCACTCAGGTGATGATGAAGAGGATAGTGACTGGAGCTCCTCTGTTGACCTGAACTCTGACGCTTTGGGTGGTGACATCTTTTCATCCGACCCTGTAGCAAATCTTTCCGATGTGTCAAATTTCGAAATGCCCTACGAAATCCTGCCACGGAAGCATCACTCGAAAAGGGAAATATTCGAACGGAAGATGAAGGCCTTGCCAATAAAGCTTGCGGACGGAAAGATAAAGGATACAGGACTGAAGATTGTAAAGAATGTCTCGACGGACGAGGAACGTACTTGTAGTTCTGATGGGAGCGAGGTCATAGACGAGGTGGAACCTGTTGAAGATATTTCTACCGGGGCTCGGTTCGGACGACTTGCTGTTGTAGACATTTTGCAAACCAAGTCACGCAAACAAAAGATAGAGCTAGCGAAGGAACAAATAGCAGGAATTTGTCAAGATATTTTGACAGATCCAGAAAACTCGGTGAGCCCGTATTTCACACAAAATAATTGCTTTTTCTGATACTAGCAATTAAGCTCGGTCTCCTCAGACGAATTCACACTTTCACTTTGCCAACTGTGGCCACTACGACGCATTGTAATCCAGTTCCCAACGACCCTGTCATCCGGCAACTAGCCATTTTATCTCAAATGGCGGTTTTCAAGGACATAATTCCTGGCTACAGGATACGTGCTTTGACGGAGTCTGAAAAGGCCGAAAAAGTCAGCCAAATAGTTGCTCGGACACGCGACTGGGAACAAGGATTAGTTAATGCGTATCAAACGTACATGCGATTGCTAGAAGGGGAGCTGAAAGGTCTTATCTTCAACCTCGAGAGACGATTACAACTAATAGTCATTCTTCAGCGAAGACTGAGTTGGCAGACATTGCACTGCATTGCATGTGCAAACTACTTGTCGAAGCTACGCACTTCAATTTCCGTACCAATCTTATGACATGCATTGTTTCTTATCTGAGCAAGAAGTCTTGGGATAAGGTCTGTACTCTCAAATGCATATTTTTGCTCCGATTTATGATTTCAAAGGCTTCAGAAATGTGCTCTCAGAGTTTGATCACCGTGTTTCGTCAAGATCTTTCCGGCGTTCCTTCCTTAGAGATTGTTCGGCTATTAAATAGAATGATTAAAGAACGTCATTTCAAGATTCATCCCAACGTCCTTTCTTGCCTCCTTCATCTGCGCCTACGAACTGAGCTCGGTATTCGGGCCTCCGATAGGTCTGCAGATAAACCTGAGATCAAGGACGGCAAACATCCAAAAGGCAGAAAACCGCAGAAGGTACACTTAAGCAAAAAGGCGAAGAAGGCACTAAACGAGCAGAAAGAGATAAACAAAGAACTCCGGGAGGCAGAGGCAGAGGTTGATAAGGAGGAGAAGCAATCCACGGTACGATCTTGTCCCGCCCGGCATATTTGAGTACTCACGATGAGATGGTTAGCAAACCGAGACGTTGAAACTTCTTTTCAGTTTGTATTTTCGTATACTCAAAAGCCCTACCTCTACACCCCTCCTTCCATCAGCGCTTTCTGGAATTTCGAAATTTACTCATCTGATCAATATTGATTTCTTCAGCGATCTTATGAAGATCCTGAAAGATATCATATCGAGGGAGGGGCTGGCCATTGCTTCTTCTAAGCATTTAGAGCACATTTCTGCAGAGAATGCATGTGAAAGCATATTGCAGAAGTTGATGTGTATCGCTACTGCATTTGAGCTTCTCTCTGGACAGGGTGCGTCCCTTCTTACTGACAAGTACCCTTTTTATGGACCTGAATTGTCATCAGGGGAAGCACTGAACATTGACCTTTCCGAATTTGTTTTAAGTCTATATTCTCTGCTCATGCCGCTGACGCTTCCCGACGACATCTGTGTTCTTTCGCCTACTTTGCTGTCAGGAAAATCCAACACTGTTGGAGACACCACCATAATAGACCTTTTATTCCGTGCGCTTAGCCTAATCTTTTTACCTCGGGCAATAGGCAGCATTAATACAGGTTACACCGCCGGCACCACTAGTGGCGTCCCTTGGCGTGCCGCGGCATTCGCTAAACGCCTTCTCTCCGCATCCCTTCATTGGACGTCTTCCACCGATGTCTTACGAGCTGTCGATTTCGTGAAAACACTTGTGGCGAAAGACCCCAAATTGGAAGCTATGTTGTCGACGGAAGATCGGATCGTAAATGGGGTGTATCGTCCGGATGTCGACGACCCTCAATTGTGTCAGCCATTTGATACTGTATTCTGGGAGCTTCATGTCCTACATAAGCGACATTGGGACCCTAGGGTCAGAGAACAAGCTGAGAGGTTGATTAACTTCAGACCTCAGTAATTTACAAGATGTCATTTCATTGTCTATGATACACAAATGACACTGGTACCGCAGAAGCGCTACAAATGGGGAGTACAGAAGATCGAAGAGAACAAAAGTAGAGTCCGTGTGAATGCGATATGGGTGAGAAGATCAGCGATTATAGGAACATCAAAGGCAAGATCCTGGTGTTACAAAAATAGTAATAAAAAGTCTGGAAATTGCATCTCGGCTCGTGTGCGGTGTCACAGGGTATTTTTTCCAAAAAAGGTTAATTAGTAGGGGTGGCCAATACTCTAGAACTACTCAAAAGTTTATACCCGATGAAGATGAGGAATACCGCATAGGCAGGATATAGGAAGGAGAATGCTGTGTCGTTGACCGGCCATAGGAGCTGCTGTGGGGATGAGGTGAAGTTGCACTCGGGCTTGGTGAGATTGAAGCGCCCTTATCAACTGGTCGATATTTTTGATATCCCAAAAGCGACGCTGCGGGCATGGGACCTTGACGTCTGTCAAGTTCGTATATCACAAAGAGAAGAGTTTCTTCGTCAACAACGATTTCCTGTGTGATAGTCACAGGACAGCCTAGATCAAGGAAAAAACTTTTTTAACAATCTGAACTCCGAAAACGGATAAAGTAACAAACCTGTGTTCATCCATCTACACCGGCTTAAAGATGATTCCGGTAAAACTGCGCTCAGAGTCCCGACGTTCATGTGCGGAATGCCAAGGAAACCAGTCTCTTCCGACGCATTAACATTGTTTTCGTAGACTTTGGTGGTACACCGGCCCGAAACACTCCACATATTCTCCAACGCAACTCCAGCGAGAAAACCATGGAACGTGAGGGGTGTCCGCGCGTCATTCATGACTGGCACACACAATCTAATACGCAATGTGAAAGGTGGCTGCATCTGGGTAGAAGGATGGGCAAGTGCGTCAACTTTAACCGAAAAAGAAGTCATGCCGTCAGCATGGAGAAACAGATTTGTGATTTTGTTGCGGAGAGGTCGCTGATGTGTTGGTGTGACGCTCGAGTGGCGACTGACTTGCTGCGGAGGATCAGTCTTCCGAGGCGGCATGACATACGGGGCCTGAATTTGTGGCTCTAGCAGAGGGATAGAGCTGTACTTGGAAGCCATGGGTGGTGCGGCGAACGAGGACTCGTGAAAAGAGGGAAGATGTTGGATATAATTCCCTTCAGGTGATATTGAGGGGCTATTAATTCCCGGAGCAGGGTAAGAGAAAGATAGTGGCAACTTGGGATTTGCACCGAAATCAGAAGGAAATAAGTTAGGTCGATGTTCTGGAGTAGGCGGGAACTCTGACTGGGAATCCGCTGGAGAAAAGTCTGGAGAGACAGGGTTTGGATGGTCTGCGTCATCCCAATCAAAGGGAATAAGATTATTCGAGTCGAAGTGGTCTTCAAGCTTGACGGGTGAGACAGGTATTGGGGAACCATTTTCCGGATAGAGCTCATCACCTCCTGCGACAAGAGCATACTCTAAGGCAAAGTAAGCGAATCTTATACAAAGAAATCGATAACCCAAGGCTCACCGGCCTCTCCCTTCCACATATTCCTGAGAACCTGTATATGACTAGCAACTTGCTTCTTAGATCGTTCAATACCATGCTTGTGAAGGTAATCAACGAGAAACTGATTCCTCCATCTGCTCCGACCACGAGACTGGGAGTAAGTTGCATATGGAGAATCCCAGTATTCCTTGAGACCCTGAACGAAAATCTTTTCGATGGCTTCTGGCCAGACCTCAGTGCCACTGCCATCCTTGAGAAGCTTGCGATGCTTGCGCTGGGGTGTAATACTAGAATCGTTCTTCAACTGAGAGGAGGAGGAAGAGACGGAGGACTGGCGGATATGAGAAGACATTGTGCGGAAGAGACGAAATAGTCGGGGGAGGAGTTATATAAGATAATCGAGTCATGTAAGATCCGAGATCCCACGGATTGGGCAGGTGAGAGCCACTGAATTGGAGACAACACAATATACAGTGCCTGATTGGGTTGAATCGGAGATATTTGTCTGTTTCACCAAGACACTCCGACCTTTGATGCTACCATATGAGAAACAATGCCAGACCCGACAGTTTGGTAAGCCAGATCCTAATAGGACGGAAGCAGATCCCCACCCCCGATTCACCTACACAAAAGGAAGGTCATGCCCTATGGCCTGGTAACACAGCTGCCCTAATGGGGTTGCCGTGCGATTTTCATCTACTACGGCGTAACACGTTCTCCGGTCACACTTTATCTCTCGGCCGAGTCCTTTCACCCAATGTCCCTCACCCAGAAGTGGTTGCGCCAACAAGTACAGCCTTATTCCAATGCACACCGTGTTTACTCTGATATCGATGCAACCCTTACGCGTTTTCCAACCCTCCGTCCCAAGTCCGATGTCTTCAGTGCGTCTCGATTCTTATCCAAGTCCAATCGTCCTCACTTTCTTATACCCTAGTCTTCGATGATGGACGCAGTCAATTATTGCTATGTGTTCATGGTCTTTTGCCAATATCTTTCCGTGGCGCTTCCTACAACATTCCCATGGCTTTCTGGATCTCCAGAGACTATCCCAGACTTCCTCCCATCTCATTTGTCATGCCTACAAATGACATGCTTGTGAAATCCGGAAAATACCTCGATGTCAGTGGAAGATGTAATATTGAGTACATTCAGAATTGGGAACGCAAAGCCGAGGTTCGTTTTTCAGCTATTTACGTGGTGATTGGCTCTCACGATGTTGGATGAAGGGTTGCAGTCTAGTTACCCTGCTTGAATCTCTGCAGGCTCATTTTTCCCTTGAACCACCAGTTTACTCCAAGCCTAAGAACGGTCCTTCTGCTCCTCAGTCCTTATCAGCGGACGATGTGTCACCACCCCTTCCATCCCGCATATCCACAATTAGTCCATCTCATCCTAGTTCCGGATCACCGGCGGACCGGCCAGCGCTCCCAAGCAAACCTCCGTCGATGATTCCTCCTGGGTCCCAAACAAAACCTGTATGTTTGGCAAACTCCCTCATTCAGATCTGTGCGTTCGACTTACTTGTGGCACCACTCTTCAATAGCCACCAGCTTTGCCGCAGTCTGTACCGCCTCCGTATCCTCCGTTAGAGCAGATTTCAAATGTCCCTTATTCAAACTTTTTTTCCATTAGCCCTGTCCCGGAATATATTCTGAAGCCCTCGGGATCTCAAGTCTACCGTGCCGACCCACAAACTTTTACTCGTCCACGATCACCTGTTCTAGCACCGACCCTACCGGCTGTACCGCCACCACCTTTAGTTCCGCCACCAATTCCGCCGCAGCTACAATCCCACGTTGACCCTGGTCCTATACAGGTTAGACCACCAAAGCCGGAGCCTCCAATACCCGACCTATTAGACCGGGATGACAGCCTGACGTCTGCCAACAATAGCTTTGAAACGGCTGTTGCAAGTACAATCTTTTCTAGGGCTCCTCCGCGCCCACCTAATCCGGAACTCGTAAGACTATATACCCAAGTTCAAGAGAAACTGAAATCAGAGTTGGATTCTCTAAAACAAGCGGTTGCTTTGGATGCCGAGCGATTACGTGCACACCAGGCGGATCTCTTGTCTGGTGGGCCGGCTATCAAGGATGAAATGGCCCGTCTTGCAGCTGTTCGTGACATTTGTCGCAGTGTGTCAGAAAGGACCGGACTAGCCGTACGAGAAGCTGAGGTCAATATTGCTGATCTCCGGAGGAAGGGTGATCCAGAGGTAGACGAGCTCGTTTGTGCAACAACGATTGTACATAACCAGTAAGCAATTCGTTTAGGCCTCTCGTTTCTATGCACACGTCTTTTCCATCACACGCAGGCTCATCAACGTCATTGCCGATGATAATGCGATCGAAGACACGATTTATCATCTGCATCGTGCGTTGAACGTTGGTCGCATAGACCTGGAACGTTTTCTTAGGGTATGTTCCAACATTGTTGAGCCTTTACCTTATTCAATGAATTATGTATTGCTTGTCACAAGTCCACACGAATTTTGGCAGAAGAACAGTTCATGAAGCGTGCTTTGGCAGAGAAAATCCACTCGATTGTGTCATCTGTTCCATCATCGACCATTGCACCTGATTGGGCCTGACTGATTCATCCGTTTGTATACTTATATGTGTTATTATTATAATTGTATTCAATCTATTCTTACACCGGACTGCAGATCTGCATAGCCTTAGCTGAGCAAGTCTGGGAACAAGAGTTGCGGGTGTAACTTTTGCCGCCTCTAGCTTTCGAGGCGAGTTGGGCGAAGGTGCCTACCAGAGCTTGTGAACTTCAAAAACTAGACTTCTCGGATCATCTAAATTGAGTTGCTTCGGACCCGGGTACTAGCTGTACCTGTTCTCATCTTTCTCATGCAAGTGTAGCAGACTTCTGAAACAAACTTCAGAGTCTGGCACCATTAGCATTAATTTAACAAATGGCTAAGTTGGTGGGTTTATTACATCAAGAAGTTTTCTCCTTGGTATAACAACACCTGGTTTACTTTTTGCACCCCAAACCGAAACTTGAGAGAAAAGGGCGTCCCATACCATCGTGACATGGAAATTGGGGTGGCCTAAAAGCATACATGTATATTCCCAGGCTTTGCAGCAAGCTAGAAACAGTCATTGATTGGCCCGTCGCCTACTATATACTGATACAAACGACAACAGAAAAAGGAGGGCATGAAAAAAAGGTGTACCGCCCATCTAAACAAAAATATCCATAGGGCGCAAAATCGATTGATAGATCAGAAACGTAGTCTGCTATTGCAACTCCTTCTTTCCCGGAGTTCTCCCTGTACTCCCTACCCACCGCCAAACCCTCATTTCGTCCCCTCCCTCGATCTCTTCGAGATTGGCACGAACATTCGTATTGCTTTCCACCACCCTCTCAACTCGTTCCCAGAGCCTTCTTCTTTCATTCACGGAGTGCTCATCTTGCAGCACAAGATCGCGCAACTGAATAGAAGACAAAAACGGTTCCGGAACGCTCACTGGGTCGGTGTAGTACGCCAATTCTTGGTTACGTAATGTGTCTAACGCAACTTGCACCAAACCGGATATACGTCTGCTCTCTTTTTGTCTTCGTGTCATCCTGATACGGATTACGAGCGCGGTGGAGACAGCAAGAATGAAAGCTTGTGAACCAATGGGTTTTATGCGATCAGTACCTATTGTCCCGCGTGGGACAAGACAAACTATCTCTCACCCAAAACAGTTGTGCGCCAAGCATCCCAAAGTTCTCTGGATTTGACAAGGATGACGCAATCCCAGCTCATAGAGGGGGTTTTGTGAGCGACGTAGCGAGAGCCACTATATCCACACGGGACCAAACGTCAACAAAATAGCGGTCTCAGGAAGACATCCAGAGCTTACTCCGAAGTTTCACCCACAAACACTCCACCCCATTGCGTCAATTGTTGAATGGCTTCAGTGAACATATCATCAAAGACTGAAAGCAAAGCTGGCTAAACGGGGTGGTGTTTTTTCTAAAGGAAAACAATACCAGAAAGGGACCCCTCACTCACATTCGCGGTTTTCTTGAAGTCTTCCTTTAGTTTACCGATTTCAATACCCCACTTTACGGCTTGTTCGGTAGAATCTTCAGATTGTGTAAGATTGGAACGGTCCCCACGACAGAGACGTCGACCCCGTTCTTTGGCCAACCTGGCTTCGATTGCCTTGCCGAGATTTCCGATGTGGCGTTTTCGATTCGGATCCTCGACACACCGAGAAGGGAGAGCTACACTGCCAAACAAGGGCAAGCCATTGCAGACAGTAGAAATCCCATTAAAACATAATTCCCCAAGTTGTGATGCATACTGTGTCGTCAATGATGACTGTGAAGGTAGCACAGGAATGAAGGACAACAAGAAATTCGGCTTTAGCAAATATCCAGTGTCACATATAACACTGTGCTGCGAACAAGAAGCATGTTCAGGACATGGGGTACAGGACGAAGGCTCTGGAAGAGGAATAAGAGGGGGCAATGGGCAATTTTCCTCCGTTACGTCCGGGGAAGATGTATTCACAGAGGATGATTGAAGGAAGGAATGTCCTTCACGATTACATGCAGATACAGCGAGACGCTTGGCCAATGTAGTCTCTAGCGCTTGACTAGTATTGCTTCCTCGTTCACAAAATCCTATCGAAGCAGATTCGACTTTATAGTTCCAAGTGGCGTACGCGGAAGCCACAATCATGCACCAGACAAGGATTCGGCTCACTATGTGTCCAGCCGACGGCTGATATATCTCGGCTGGCGTCGGTGATTGCAAAGCAAGATCGGTGGCTGCAGGAGTCAATGCTGGTTCGTCTGCTTGATCCTCTTCGTTCTTAACTTCTTGCGACGATGGCTCCGTTTCTTCGGCAATTGTCTCTTCAAAATGGATTGCATCATCTGATTGTTGTTTAACCGGTTCAATAGGCTTGAATTCCAGAACGGGTGTAAACCTCGATCGCGTCGGATGGGGAAATTTGAATTCCGAAAAGGAAGGAAGGGTCGGTTGGAATGGTGACTCAGGTGGTGACATTGCAGGATTAAGTGGCCGAAGAGGGGAAGATGGTTCCGACATTTGAGGTGGTGACGACAATGATTTGCGTGATCTGTGTTGTCCTCTTGAGGTTCTTGGTTTAACAGGGGAAGGTCTCATAGGGGAGGAAGACTCCGCTCCGGATTGGAAAATGTTGTTATCTTCCCAACCACTTTCTTCTCCAGACTGAACTTACGTTAGCAAATTGAAGAAGTGAAAGGGAGATGTAACAAACAATATGAGACACCCGTCTACCCTGCGTCCCCGCCGTTGCCTAAGAAGAATTTAGATGAAAATTAACTGTAATCCGCAGTGATCACCCTTACTTTCTTTTTAGTGCGGCCCACTTTCTTCACAGGCAGATCTTCTTCCTCAGGTTCGCTTTCTTCAACGAGAGTTACCTCCGTCGGTGCCACAGCTTTGCGTCGTGACATTCCTCCGAGCGCTGGTTGTGCAGACGACCTTCGTCGCTTTGGCTGAATAGAAAATGTTGTTAATTTGGGAACGTTGAAGCGAAAAATAAGGTATAGCACACAGGTTCTGGACGCGTTGGTGGATCTGTTGGAGTGGACTGACCCGACAAGCGTCGCGAAGACCGTCGCGTAAGATCTCCCTACTGTAATTGAGATCCATCGCAAAGGTTCAAAACATTTGACTAGTACCTTGGTTTTCCCATTCAAAGGCTCCCCAGTAATTCCATCCATTATGCCATCATCACTCGCCATGCTATTCTCATTCTTTGTCCTCTCCCTCTTAAACTTGGATGCCCGGGGCTTTATTTCGTCATTGAATAGCTGTACAAGCTTCCCTTTCGTGTACGGAGTGGGGTAACGTATGTTGTGAAAACCAAGAACTCCGAGAAGCTGCGAGACGGTCAAGGTGGATGGATCAAAATCTGGTTCTAGATATTCGCCTAAACTGATAACTTGAGCTGATGTCAACCGAGACATAGGGACAACCAAGAAGCGTTAGATAAAGAAAGGTTGCAATCATTCGTTGACTCATTGTATATTATCACACGCTGTGACGCGTTCATACACGTGTTTTTTTATCTAATGTCCACATGTTTGATTATGTAACAGTGCCACTAGAATCTAGGCCTCGAAAGTCCCTTTGTCCCAAACCATTCACCCTTTACCTTTATTTAATCATTAGGCAAAACAATCCAACGGTGAGGCGAATTAAACTTACCATGTACTTCCAATAAGCGAAAGGGAATAAATCCTGCGATTTTGTCAGATGTCAATTTTCTGACTAAAAGTTTCATTGAATTTTCACCTTTTTCAAATGATAGAAAAATCTATGCAGAACATGTAAGTAAAATATCTCAAGTAATAGTCTAGACAATACCTGTTGCTCTTGCTCTGGTCTGCATATCGGCTGAAAGATTCTTTGGGTACCAATCCATACTTGAACTCTGCCAGCATTAGTTCTCCGTACCCAGTAAGCAACTATTAGACGCAGATTGAGGTATTGATCAGAAAAACAGGAAATTTGACCCACAGGGCAACTCGTATACCCGTCATACTCCACTCCAGCTATCTTTCCGGTATCAGCAAAGGAGAACAAGTTCTCCGTCAGGATGGGTGCCTGAGCTGTAATAGCGGCAGCTGTCTTAGATGTTGGGAGCGAAGAACAGTCTCCCAATGCAAAGATATTGTTATATTTTACATGCTGCATGGTACCCTTGTGAACAGGAATCCAACCCGCTGCATCGGCAATTGGCGAACCCTTGAACACATTAAGCGGGCCCATGGCGGGCGTGACGTGTAGGAGTGAGTAATGTACATCGACGGTGGATCCATCGCTAGTTTTCTTGAAGGTCGCTTTCCGCGAGGCCGTGTCGATTGAAACAAGGTCATGTCCAAAGTATCCGCTAACGCCTCGCTTTTGTCGAAGGGCGTCAAGCGCATCAGAATACTTTTTGACACTAAACATGGCGGCCATGCCAGAATAAAAATCAACGGCGATGTTAACGCGCTTTGTTCTCTTGAATCTGTCCAAAGCCATCCACATAATTTTTTGAGGTGCTAATTATTGGTCATCAGACATTCGACGACACGATTCGAAAATGGAATTGCTATTTACCACCCGCACATTTGATGACCCCCGAAGGTTGAGTAAAGACTGCTCTCCCAGACTTGAGATTCTCGATGTCGGACCATACCTTATCACAGGTCTCGTAGGAATATATAGTCGATACTCCAGATCCTCGGTCAGACAAAGCCTCGGGGAGTCCCTTGATCGCTCCATAATTTATCTGAATCCCAGCAGCCACAACTAGAAAATCGTAGGAAATGTCTCTCCCTGATACAGTAGTCACGAGAGACGACTCTGGAGAAAAGGTCTGAACATGCTCAGGAATATGGGAGATGTGTCTCGGGATCAAGGATGCTAAAGGACGAGCAAAGTCACTCTTTGGTAGGAGACCAGAGCCAACTAACGTCCTGGAATTTTCCGTAGCTTAAGTCTAATATCTTTAGATGGTTGGGAACAGGCACACACCATCCAGGCTGGATCAATTAAATCAACCAACCCAAATTGTGATCCATAAAGAGGATGTACCTGATAATAGTGATCTTTTGCGCCATCAACAATGGCGATTTCTCCATGGCCAAGGGGCTTCCCAGCCGCTTTGAACCTGTTGTAGATCTGTTGAGAAACTGACAGTCCCCCGCTACCTGTGTATATCATAGATCGGGTCAGGCCAGTCATGCTCAAATATTGATGTACACACCTCCCCCTACTACCAAAACTCTATACCTGCTGGTCGTTGGGGTTGTCAATCGCCTTGTCTGGTAAAATATAGAGGTTGTCGGCCGACAGAGGTATTGCCGCGTTGTATGTTTGAAGGTCATGTCAAGATTCGATAAATTCATCTGTGATTGCCAAACACCAAGATATATGTGGGAGCGTCGCTGAAACAATCCATGCGGTCTGACCGATGCTGAGTTTGAAAGTTATATACATGGGCTGACAGGAAGGCGTCGAGAATGACACAGGTATAAATGTGGATGTATGGGCCCAATGAGCGATAAGCACACGCACACGCACACCGAATGGGAGCGAGGTTTTGCCAAAATACTGATCAATCAGACCTTGGACAGAGTCCTTGAGACGAATACGGATATAAAGAATATACTCGCGCAGGCTTACATTGTTGAAGAACTCAAGATAGAGTATGTCATACGAATCACGCGAAATCACTGCTAAATCGCGTCAATGCTTGTTGTCCATACAAGGAAATTGATAAGATAAAGGTACGGACTGATTGAGCCTCTAATGCTTTTGTGTTTTTCTAGTAATATGATTGACCCTCTCCATAAGCTTTATATCTTCTGCAACGCATACTAAGATACATAAATAACACAGTATACGATTAATTGGTATTATAAGCTCCGATAATTGCCCAAGATTCTTTGAAATTTCATTGAAAGAACGTTGAATTACCCCTATTCTTTAAAGAGGTACAATGTTACACGGAAATGGATTTTTCGATATGAAACTTACATAAATGGTGTGTCTACATGTAGTTAGTGTCCTTACTCGTAAACGTGGAAACCGCGGTTGTTCAGCTAGAAAATCTACGTTACGAGGCCCAAGCAAGGGTATTGCCCCAAGAATCTGTCTTCATGCGAGATGTCTTTCAATTTGCAAAAGGGCCAGACGTTGGATCTAGCCTACCCATTCCAAAAACTTATGGAGGCAGCCAGGTTAAGACTCGAAAGCCCCGATGTCAACACCGAATTATTTCTGCGCCGCAGTCGTGCAGTGACAACCAAGTTGATCTAGAATCGATCGCAAATTTAAAAACATCGCTACCCGCGTTAACCAGCTCCACGATCGCAGTTTCCATGGTCATTGCGATCCCTTGGCGGGTTAAATACCTGGAATCCTTTCCTAAGGACACCCTTTTCCCTTTCCCCCCTTTCTTCGTTACTCTTTGACGCTTTCTCTTCCGCCGAATTGACTTTCGGACTTGCTTTTTTTCGTTCAAGGTGATGCATTTCAAAATGCTATGTGCCAAATGTTAAATAAAACTCATCTTTTCATGTAGCCCATTTCTCTTTGATAGAGATTCGAAATAGCACCCCTCCAGGGAGGATTTCAGGTTCATTTGGACATCGTATTATTACAATCCACGATCCTTTCATTCGCAATGGTTCGAATCACCCATCGTATTTGTATTGCCGTTCTCGTTTCCGGTTTCGCTTTCGGTTTGCCTCGCCCAGACAACGAAGTTGTCGTTCCCGCTCCTTATGGTATTCCCATGACTAGCGTAGCATCGTAAGAATGGCTTTTCGACATCAGACATGATCTGATTATTTTGCAGAACAGCCATGCCTGAGGCCACACCAAAAAAGAAGTCATCTAAGCCACAACATGGTGGTTATGATGTGGACGGCAAAGGCAAGGCCCAAGACTCTTCTTGGTCCAAAAAACCGCAGAAAAAGATCAAGAACCCCGCCCCTTCTGACGACAAATCTCCTGTCTACGGCTCTGGATATGCAAAGTGGAACCAAGGATACAATGACTGCGTTCAAAGTAAGTAGCACTTCCTTGATTTCTTCAAAGATTTGATTCAAGCTATAATCCCAGAATGCTTGGCCAATCAGGGGAATTTCCCTACGCCCAGCACAACCTACAAGCCTGCTCCTACTCAGAGTAGCAACGGTACTGGCACTACGCATACCGTCATTGTTGCACCCACTCAGGGCGTCCTCCGATATGTTCCTTTCGCTCTCAACGCTTCTGTTGGCGATACAGTCAAGTTTATGTGGGGTGCCAACAATCACACTGTCACCAAGTCCTCTGCTCTCCTCCCCTGCAATAAATCATTGGATGATGCTTTTGTGAGCGGAACACAGAACAAGGACTTCGTCTGTATGTAATTTTGCCAATCCCCCTGCTTCAATTTCATTAAATGCCGAAATTTTTAGTTAAGTTGCGCATCAACGACACTGAGCCAGTCTATTTCTTCTGTGGTACGCCTACTCATTGTCAGAAGGGAATGTTCGCTATGGTGTATGTCCTAATACACTTCCGTGTCTTTGAATTGAAGTGACCCTCTTTTTCAGAAACCCACCTTCTACATTCAATGGGCCGACTTCCGTGGCCAACATGATGGCGTCGATGGTAGCCAACGCAAGTCCCCCGTCGTCAATAATTGATATCACAAATGAAATTAACATTGTTTTAGAACTCTGATATTGCTGCGTACTCTGCGTATGCTTCCTCACTGACCGCCTCTAAACCTCTCGCCTCGAAGTGGGGAAGTAACATCGACATGGGCGCTCTGCCTGAATGGTCTCGCCGATTCGTCGCCGAAAACGTGTTGTACACTCAAAGCTTCCTTGGTAGTAATGCAGAAGCTCTCAAGTCCGATGGCTCTGTAGATCTCAGTATCCCGGCTCCTTGGGTGATCCCAAAAGACGTCAAAGCTGTCCTAGCTTCTTCAATCACCCCAGGAAGCTCTTCCTCTTCCTCTTCAGCTGCTTTAGAGACAGCTTCAACTACATCTCGAACCGTTCCCGACTCGAGTGCATACTTGCAATCCGCAGGACTTTTGACCTCTTCACCGAAGATTCTGATTACTACCACGACCATTGCCACCCTTGGCATGTTCCTCGTGCTTTAATTTCTGTGTCTTGACGCTGTGCCGCATTGATTGCCCCAGCCTTGTTCCTTCAGCAGGTTGAATGTTATGGACGGATTAGTTTAGCTTTCATTTGAACCTTTACGCTGCGGTGCTTTTTTCCTCTTTGTTCTGGGTGCCCCCTTTTGTGATTCGTTCTTTGTACCCAAGTTTCTTCACTGTTTTGTGAACCCAATTGATTATCCATGTCGATTGAACCGAATTCCTGCCCGTGCTGGTTATGAATGCGAACCAGCCAAGAGCTACCACCACGAAGACAAATAAGTGATAATTTATACCAGTTGGAGCTTTGCCTTCCAAATAGATAGTGATGCTAGTTGTTGTGCAGTTGCACTGTAATTAGCATATCCAAAGGGGATTACGAAATGTGGATATCAGAACCGAGTGTTTTGAAAGTTTTTTCACCATCAATAAGGGGATCCACACCCGCCAGCACAAGTCCCAAGAAATAGACATAAGCTATGCAAACAACCAAGAAGAACAGAAAACGTGAGGTAACTATATATGCATAGCTGACCGTTACAATCCCCAAAGACCGGAAGTTTGCTAGAAATTAAAAATGTCGTCGATCTCATTTCTTGTTGCCTCCCGTCTTTTCTTTTTTGGCGCAACAAGCGATTCGATTGTTTTTGCATTCCCGGCGGGGCGTTTTGTAGTTTTGGGCAGCGCATTTCTTTCTATAATGACAGAAGCTGACGTTTTGTCAGTAGCAACTTCGATTGAGATAAAATAATCCATGTGCCACACGTTTGATGACCGTCTCTAAAGTAACAGCGGGACTTGAGGACTCGTTGGACAGACCGATATCGATTTGTTCACGATTGGATATAGGGTGCACCGTGATATCCAAATCCGGAGTGGAAACTTGCTCAGAACCTGCGGATTCGATATGCACAGATCTTCCAATCGTTGAAGTCGCCGCTTCTGAGCGCTGCCATCCAAAAACATGTATAATATTGTTAATAACGAGAAAAAGAAACACATGCCTCAGATGCAATTATAAGGCAGGAAATGCAGGAATCGGCTTGATTGTAAAAATCTTTGAGTTCAATTGAAATCATATTCATCCTAGAGGATATTGCCACAAATACGAGGAGAAGTTGCAAAAAAGCTGCAGACTGAAGCGAGCGATGAAAAGAGCTAAAAAAGATATCACTACTGACATTCTCAATGGCGGAAAGGAGATAACACACTTGTAGGCCCTCGAACAGGCTTCTGACATCTACCAAAAATGCGTAATCTCGACGTTTATTGTTAGTAAAGACAACGCACCTTTTCCACTAAAACTTTTGCCATCCGGATTTTTTTTGAGAGATCACAGAGGTGATTTTTCCTTGGAAAATGAGTCCAAGGTCCCTTCATCAAGTTTGTTCTGAAGTAACGGTTAAGACCTGGGGATTAGTGTCTTAAGTCGCTCACCTCAACAAACTTGAGCCATAAAACAGAGAGCGCAGAAGCTGCAGGTCATCCAACAACTTCAAGTTATCCACACGCTGAGAATACCGACGGATTTCAATGACGTTTCGCCAGAAAAGTGCTTTTCGATGCTGATTTTTGTTTTTGTAAATTAATCTTTCAAGAACGTGCAACTCTGTTTCGTGAATTATCAAAGCGGATTGAAGACGTCGAGTGATTATTTTAAGCGACTTTAGCTGAGAATCAACCACAGCATGTTGAGATGCGTCGAAAGACCCTTTAGAAATTGATTTGCCGGACATGCAAAAGAAGAAATGGGAACCACAGGTTTCAACTCCTTTACCTCACGTGACCGTACTTATCAGTCAGAAGTTTTGAAGCCGATAACGATGAGCGTTGCGCATTGCTCTGTCGTATGTTGTCTATGGTAATAGTACAGCCATTATATAAGCCTAACGTTGTAACAGTTTACAGAAATTATGATACCACACACATAAGAAGTCCAACCAATGTTTCCTAATCGTAATAGATTGCTAGACGAAAAGGCTAACTATCCAAAAATTTAAGTTGAAGCCCATGACTTCAGAAGAAGAGAAGCAGCTTTTAAAAGTTTCTCCTCCTGCGGGTCATCTTGTGATTCCTCCACTACAAGTTTTGCTACAGGCAAAATTTCCTCTTGCACGCGAGCCAGTGATTCAGCAGGCACGTTCTTCTGGAGTTGGAGCAAGAAACTGCAGATGTTGACCCGAACTTCAACAGGGAAGTTAACGGGGTTGTCGACGTTCCTGAGTGCGTATACAAGCATATCTAGTGCATGTCGTGGGACAGGTAGGCCGTCGTTGACCGATGACGGAGTCGGAGGACCAGGACTAGCGTCATTATTCGTCGAATTTGACTCGGGCGTGGGACCTTCATTCACAGGCGTGAGAAGTGAATCCAACACAAGTGGACCTGGAACAAAATGAGAAAAGGCAGCAGTGTAGATTATTAAATGCATACCGCCCTGTTTATGAGTACTAAGGAGCGTAATGGCAACAATGCCTTCGTTGACCAAGATCGGATACTTGTTGCTGCGAGCGACGAGTGCTGTTAGTATCTGAGCGCATTGCATAGTAAGGACGATGGAAACAGCTTTCTCCCGCTTTTTTTGAGTGTCTTCTGACAGGTCCTTGCCCCGTTCAAGTAACCAAAGTGATTTCACCACATTCACAACAACGCGTGAACCTTCACTCTTGACAGGAACAGAGTCAGATCGTTTAATTAGGGCGAGAATTTGGGAGAAACCGGTTGTGTCGTTGCCCTCAGTGGGAAGAACAAGTTCAAATGTTTGTTCGACTGACATTGAAGTATCAGATCGAGTATATCCCTTAGATACCAAAGTGCTTACGATTGCCATTGCAAAGATGCTTCGCAACGCCAATGGCGTTCAGCTGAATTATATTGGCTATAGCATCAGTCTTCTCATCCCAAATACCACTAGACGAAATTCTCTGGATGATGTTGACTTCTCCTAGACTCTTCGGAATGGCTGGTGACAATTTGGAGAATTGGGCCAAGTGTTTGAGAAGTCCCAAAATCCCATGTTTAAGCTTCAGATCGGTAGAGGGAGATAAAAAGTCGAGCGACGCTAAAGCAGGAGCGAGGGAATATGGTGGAGAAAGCAAGGAAACAGCGATGTTTGCTGGAAGGCAAAGTTAAAATTGCGAATAATATGCTTAGCCAAGAATATCATACGTTTTCTAGCGAGATTTCCGAGTGACAGACTTGCACAAATGGTCAAGTCGTCCCTTGAAATCGTGGGGTATGGTTCCCCGTCTAGGGTATTAACATGGCTTTTAATCCAGTGAACCATCCTTGCGACAAGATCACCTCCAGGCTGCGTTAGGTCACCGTTTATCCACAGGACATCTTCATTCTTCTCCTCACCAAAGACTTCCACAAGTGCTTTGATGAGAGCTGCTTTGCAGATATTAAATCCTTTCTCTCGTGTCTTTCTCTCCGATTCGTCATATATAGGGTTTTTCCAGATAGGTGGGTACGATCCTTCTTCAATGAACTGTAATAAGGCTCGGAGACATGGAACAGATTTATTCTTCTCAGGATAACAAGTCGCGAGTGCAAACTCCAAGCGGAAGTCCTCGACGTCAAGAGCAGACGACTCGATAAGTGTGCATACTTCTTCGAGAAACTCATAATCTGTTTGGACGAGTGTGTCCAGGAGATCTGGATTTGTTTCCGCTAAGAGAGACGTCTCTGAAGCCTGTGGGGGGCAAAATTTTAATAAAGCTGGAGTAATCCATGGAAGAACTTCAGAATTGATGATATGCAAGGCTACTTCGGGTGAGCCGTTAAATAGCCAAAAATGATGGTGAGACACGTACTATCATCCTTGAGTGTCGAAACTGTTCTCCATATCCAATTTGAGATAAGAGAACGAAGTCCCCATTCCTCGGCAAAGTCAAGTTCGCTTTCACGGGTAGTCCAGGTAGTAGGAGGGAAAATCACAGAGGAGAGTTTGATGATTGTCAAAGGTGCTTCTAAGGAAATTAGGCGAAATTTAGCTGCGTCTGCATTGAAATAAGTTATTTGGGTCGAATGATCCTTTGTTTGCGCATACTGAAATTCAAGCTAGCATTTAGCAGCACTCCAATACACGTCCGCACGATGTTAAGGTGAGCAATGGTAAGAGGTAATGGTTCAGCAGCTGGAGGATGAGGTATTGTTTCTGTGTAGCCCTCGAGAAGGGTTATGACAACCTGCGGAAATCCAGCTTCCAACAAGGCAGCGCGATTGTCATCTATAAGAACGATCAGGAGCTGACAGTAACTTAGATCGTCAAAAAACCCACTATGATCCATGCACAGATTAGCACCTGCTCGAAGTATTTCGTTGATTACTGCGGTTTTGTCATTCACTGCAATGTGAGATCCCTCGAGACTGAGCGAAAGCAGAGATGTCAGCGTCTGAGGTAAGTCGGTCTTTCCGAGAATGGTATGATGATCTACTGATGAAAGCAAATCCAGGAAAAGACGTAAGGACGAATACTGATGAATAAAGGACATTCACCTATAGAATTCCTAACACGCAGATGATTTGCGATTTCCTGAGCGTTCTTTTGGACATCGAGCCAAGAAACTTCCGACCCAGATGCACGCAACGATTGAAGCAGCTCAAGCAAATGACGCTCAAGTGGGATTAAGTCAATCGAGTTAGAAGATGCCATTGTTCCAGTGAGCACACGCTAGAAAGAGTTCAAGAACATACAGTAGTGCAGAAGGATGTGATTTTAACGTTATGGCTGTGTACTTGAGGAGATAAGATTAGATGACCTTAGATCAAAGTGTGGTGCGTCCCTTGCACCACAGTGTCACCACTCAACGCAATTCCACAAGGATGGCCGGTTCAAAGAAAGGCAGAAGCAGAACAAGCCAACAGATCGCTGGGCAAGGCTCTTCCGCAATCATCAGTGACTCTGACCAAAGTTTGGTGAATGATTTACTGACACAACTTGATTCTCGAGATCATGTTGTCCAAGTAGAGTCTGCCTCTATCTTGAAGACCATGCATCTCGATGAAAAGGCCGATATAATGGAATCATCTCTAAAACAGGATTCTAAGAGTCGTTTCAACACACGACAGGTCACATTTTACAGGTTTTCTTGTTATTTGAGCTATGCTGAAAATCATCATGTCAATAGGCCCGAAAGGCAGCAGCGCTTGCCCAGTCATTCACTGCTAACGACCCAGAAGCGGAGGCTACACTATCCAAGGAAGCAAATGACGAAGCGGAAGCTATTCGTAAGGTGTGCAATGCCATGAACTTGGGAGTCTTTGAGGTAATCGTCAGCTCACACTTTCTGCCATTTCTGATCAATTTAACCCCTCCTTGTCTAGGTCAATCCGGACGGACATTGTCTCTTCTCAGCAGTTGCAGACCAATTGGCTTTTTTCGGTTATTTGCCTCCGGCCCAAGCGAACTATGCTAATGTTCGTGCCATTGCCGCAGACTTCATTCGATCGCATCCAGAAGATTTTCTGCCTTTTCTGCCTTCTGTCGGAGGAGAAGATACAGTTGAGGCTCACGAATCCGGGTTCATGAATCCTGAACAATTTGAGAGTTACTGTAAATCTGTGCGGGAGACTGCCGCGTGGGGTGGAGAGCCCGAGATCGTGGCACTGAGCCGCGCGTTCAATATCCCAATACACGTGGTGCAGGGAGGAAAGCCTCCGATAGTGGTGCATAGTCCGAGTGGCGGTATAACAAATCCCACCAGTCCTGTGGTTTGGTTAAGTTATCATAGAAGACTTTGTGGACTTGGGGAGGTTCGCCCATCAAAATCTCAGTCAACATCACTGTTCTAACAATTTTCATTCTTATAGCATTACAATTCCTTACGGCCTCGGCGGAAGGTCTGACTTTGGTTCAGCTTCACTGGGCTATATGGTGCATTAATAGTGTATTAATAGTGGCCCAGCACTTTTAGAATCCACCCTTGATTAAAACTACGCACAAGTACAAAACTTAAAGTAAGAGGTCATCAAGGTCGTTTCTTCCTCTTCCATCCATTGCAGCCATGGGGCGTGGCTCGTCAGCCAAATAGTTCCCGAAAGCTCCACCCAAATTAGCATATGGATCGTTCACCTTCGGCTCTGTCTCCTCCTGGTCTGAACTTGTATCCCCATCTGCCAATTCTTCCTGTTTCTCATTCGTTATTGGCGACCCTTTTTCTGGAACAGGTGGGGGCGGGGGAGGATCCTCCAAGAGATTAGGGGAATGTGATTCTATTGGCCCAGGTCCAGGCACATTTATTTCCGTCAGCGGAAGCTGAGTAGGGGCCATATGAATGAGGACCATTCGTGAATGTGCATTGAGGGCTGGGCTGTCAGTCAAAGCTTTGCCAACTGCGCCCCTAATGAATGTCTATAGTGGCGGAAGAAAAATTTGAGTTTACTATTGCTACCCATTTAGTCACGTACCTCAGGGTTCTTGTGGTATATACTCCCCAATGTACCCGTGTGCAGAAGCAGTTGATCCAAAGCACCTCTATCCATCTTATCGGAATCAGTCGTTATTGGGGGTTTCTCCGCCAGCACAACATCTTTCGCCGCCGAAGGATTGATGGCAAGCATCCGCCAATACATAAACCCCCGATCCCTCAAATCTGGATTATCTATTTCTTCTGTTGCCCATTTGAGAACTTTGTGTACAAGTTCCTTTGCTCTATCAGAGTTGGCCTTGTAGATGAAGAGTTTTACGGTCGCTGTGAGCAGTGCCAATTGAACCTAGCGATATATTAGAAGATCAAGAGATAGTCCAAAATTTAATGAGAGAACCCTTACTTCTACGCTCTCTTCTAAGAAGGTATAACACAGATCGTCCAGGAGTTCATCGGCATTGTCTATCCGGTTTCCAAACTGACCGATAATCCACACCATGGCCGCCTTGGATTCCGATTCATCCAAAGCATCCAAATGTTCGCAAAGTTTGGGGATAATCCCTTCATATTGGCCAGGATACCGTCGGAAGATATCTTTGGTAACGATAACAGCCTCTTGAACAACGTATGACACCTTCATGTCCAATAGATTCAGCAGAGCTTGTATACACTGATCTGCAGCGGCTTCAACTTTGATAGCTAAGCGGCCTACCGATCTTACTGCTTTCCGCACGAAGTCAATGTCGACTTCCGAAGCATATCTATTGAATTTGGCAGGTGAGTTAAGCTCGTAGATAAAAGCAAAGGGACGTATTCACTCTTGCAATTCTGCAAGGACTTCAGCTGCATTCTCAGCTCTGGCTAACCGATACATAATTTCCAATTTGGCTAGCTTAACGTATATCGGATCGTTATACTTGCAAAAAAAGACTCTGACATCATTCTTCAGCACCGCTGGCCTTCTTTGGACGATAAGGAGGATATTTCGTAGCGTAACGTATTGGACTTCCGGCCCTGATGACAGTAATGTCACTGGAATGATGTCAATATTTCGAAAAATACGTCGTGAAGGGAAATATAAACCTAGAGGGGGTCCCATTTTCTTACAGCAATAATCAATTAGCCGTCGGTTTTGCATGTAGTTCATAAGATACAACAGGACTTTAATAGTAGTCAAGACGACAGCAGAGTTGGCGTGATTAAGTTGAATAACGATTCGCTCCGCCATCGATTCTGCGTCTGCATGTCGTTCAGGGACATAGCGAAGCAAGGAATCCAAAATGTAAATTTGGCCCCATCTGGACTTTTGTTAGCGCGTCGATGATCAGAAACAAGAATATACTCACTCCGAACTTTCCCCCAGCGCAGCAAGCAATTTGTTGGCGGTTGCAAAGTTCAATTTGAAAGTGACACCATCCTGCCGATCACCTATTTCCGACAGCGCAGCAACAGCGTTCGCCACTACAGTCGCATTACCATCCAACATGAGGTCGCGTAACATTTCTACGAATCCTGCTTTCTCTGCTTTCCGAGGGTCAGCGCTGTACATTTTCACAACACATATTGCGGCCGTTTTGCGAACGTATGCATCTCTGTCCTTGAGACAATGCCGTAGATTATCACTGAGCGCATCCATAACTTCTGGAATGGGAATATAGGACATCGTACGAATCGCGAGTGCGCGGATGAGAGGATTCCGGTCGTTGCAATCCTGCACTACATCGTTGAGAGAATTAGCTCAGCGGCAGCAAAGCGAGACGTGCCTGCAAGAAATTAGGTATAACCATATGTATTTGGTCTGGCTTTGTTCGTCCGTAACTCATAAGGAATAAATAGACCACTAACACGACGTCAAAACAAAACATGAGTACATGGTTGTGCAGAGACGAACTCTTCTTGATTTCCAGTAATGGAGTCCCTAGACATTGAACAACATCTGTAAAGAGAGGAGACACTTTGGAAGCAGATGTTCAGCTTATATTTCCAGATGCAAAGCGATGATACCAACTATCGTTTCCCATCGTAATATTGGCAACAATCTTTTTCAATACAGTTTTTCTCTTAACGAACTTTTTGTCCTTTGTCTCCGCTGCATGAAGATCTGCTCGAAATTCCTGGTTAAAAGGGAGTTTAACTTGAAGTGGGCGAACGGGAAGTAAAGGATTATGGATAACAGTACCTCGATCTTTCCACGTTGGAAGAATTTGGCATCTTGACCAGCTTGGGTCATTGTGACTCAAGGGACTAGGGCTGCGCTCGGAAACCTGGTGAAGAAGAGGTGACTGCAAAACCAGATACGTTTTCAAATTCGGCCCGGATACAATATTCTAATATTACATAATACAAATATGCTTTTCCGATTTAAAGGCAAATTTTTAGGGCCGATCCTGTCTGCGTTTCGAATGGGCAATAAGGACACTTTGAACGACTGTGCAAGGGTAATGAGAGCCATAGCATTGCAGCATATTGTAGACGTACCCTCCAGACTTGTTCAGTTTCTGAAGACTTTCAGTTGAAATGACATGTCCGCATCCCATCATCATCAATTCCGTAGAGAGTTCTTTCGAAACCAAGCAAGCAAATGTCGAGTGGTATCTGTTTTCCGGTGGTACGGGTATCTCGATCTGAGAGACTATCAAGGTTTGTCCATAAGAACCATAATTCCAGCAGCTTACAGGCAGCTCATCCATTTGGCTCCAATCATTTTTCATATCGCCTAATACTTTCCTTCCTTTTTCGATTCTTGCCAAGGCACCACCCGCACCAATGTCACCAACAACTCGCAGTGGAAGTTGTTTGCTCATTCCAAGATGTGCACAATATTCCTTGGCAAAAAGCGGTTCCAGGTCAAAATGGAGTGTAGGAGAAGCCAGATCGCGGTATGTGGAATTCTGCAATTTTGACAGCGGTAGAAAAATGATGCACGACATCAATCTCTGGAATTCTGTTGTATGCTCTTCGAAAAATGGTTGAAGGTTTGCCTTTGCGTAAGCTATGGCAGGCAGTGGATCAGGAGGATGAGACGAGAGCAACAGCCGTATGTACTGCGAACGGTGAAGATAAAACTCCAGAGGGGAATTACGAGACTTCAGAAAATCCTTGTTATCCCTTGCCCATCTACTTTCTGTAAGGCACAAGAAATATGGTAACGAAAAGAAGGACAAACCTCAAAGCTGGCAATATATCTTGATTTCGTAGACCTTTTAAAATCTGGTGCAAATCCATAAATTGATTTTTAAGTTCCTCAGCTATCTCAACATTGGACTCCTGATGAACATGTAAGACTTCCTTCATATCAAATAAGCAAGGCGACGAACAGACATAAATGTTTCTGCTACTTCGAATTGACCGGTCCTCAGCAAGTGTAACACAATAGTCCGTTCGAGTGCAGCTATTAACGAAGCAGAAGAGAAGAGCTCAAGGTAGGATGGTAGCGGTGTCGGAAATTTCTAACGCGATGTTCCATGGCGTCAATGCAGAAATTCCACAGGTTGTAGTTTCGTGAAATACCTTGTCCAAAGCCTTTCCCAACCGGGACAGAACGTTGTAAATTTCCTTCTGACGTTCGTCGATTTCTTTCTTCTTCACCTCGACTGCTGTAGCCAATTGTTCAAGGCAATCTTCACTGCTTTGTCCGGCGAGCAATGCGGCCTTCCCATCTTGCAGGGCTTGTAACAAGGAGTTCAAAGCGTGGTGTATCGAAGGATCTCTACTATTGGAATCAGTATATTTCTCGAGCTTTGTCAATTCCTTTAGGGCTGCGTCCATGATTCTGCAACAAGACACAGTTACTTCTCGTATCCAAGGAAGATAAGATGAAGTCTGCTTGAGCAAAGGCCAACGGGTGTGTGATTACATTCTGCATCGGAATTTCCCGATATCACCACATCTTCAAGCCGTGCTCAAGCATCTTTGAATTATGGACGAGCCTCAACGCCTGGAATCAATCAAGTTAGTTCAATCCATCAGGGTTTTCAAAATATACTAATAAATCACAACCAGAAAGTTGTATGACCGTCTCTTTATTTCAGATGCTACTCTCTCTAAACTCAGGAACGCCACAATATTTGGTCGATTGTTCCATGGACCGACAGATGGTACAAGTGTAGCTGGCAGAAGTATTGCTTGGAAGGTAATGGGGAAAATTTGTTTCCAATTTAAACTTAATACTGAGGCTTCCCCAGTTGTTCTTATCAATGGAGGAACCCCTCCAATCTTCATTACCACCACGGTCGACCGCACTTTTAGAATCCCTTTGCGAGTCGAGAATTAGATATGCCTATTTACTGAAAGAGAATTTACGGGCACCAGATGGTAGCCCAGATGGTAGCCCAGACAAGCTGCCGAGCAGTCAAAGGCCGCAAGAGATAGTGCGAGAAAGGGTCAAGGATCTTAATTTGAACAATCCACTTAGTCTTCACGACGAGGTACACTGTCGAAACATCTTTAATTTCTATTTTTCGAGCTGAACATCGTCTAGAATCCTTGGAACAAGTGGTTCGCCGGTGTTGAATTGAGGAAAGTCATATGTCAGGATGTAGAACGAACGTAAGCCCTTGTTGATCACCAATAATCACTTAAAATAATCATATTCAGGTTCCCAGATATCAACTTCTTTCGCGAGGTTGAAGTTCAAGAACAGCTTAGCAATATCCTGTTCTTATGCTCAGTAATGAATCCCTCAATCGGATATCGCCAAGGTATGTTCGTTAGACTTTATTGTGCAAGTAAACAACAAGCGCTTGTAGGAATGCATGAGCTATTGGCGCCGCTTTATTATGCAGTTCGCTTTGACGCTATTAACGAGGGCTCTGTACAAGAGGAGCAATACAAGAACCTGGCGAAACTTTGTTCGTCAGAATTCATTGCTGCAGATTCATGGGCTCTGTTCGACACGGTCATGAATGGCGTGTACAAATGGTACGAATGGCGAGAACTCTCGGACACCCCTTCTTCACCGTTCCAGAACCATGTCATTCTTCCAGAAAGTGGCATGCAGCCATACGTTGCTCCAATCGTGCAAATATGCAATCACATTCAATGCAATTTACTCCGAACGTGCGACCCACTTCTGTACCAAAGCATGCAAAGGGCAGGAATTGAACCTCAGATCTATGGGATGTAAGCGATGTTACATGTTTTGGAGGTGTGTATTCTGATGATTGACCCTTTGCCATGACAGTCGTTGGCTAAGATTACTCTTTACCCGTGAATTCAGCTTGCCAGACGCTTTGCAATTGTGGGATGCCCTTTTTGCTTGTGATGCATCGTTGGCATTGGCCCAATGGGTTTGTGTAGCTATGCTCATCAGAATTCGGAATGAATGTAAGACGATTCCAGATCTTCTTAACTTCTTTCTGACAAAATCGCAGTGATACCCGCTGATTACAGCGGCCAATTGACCACACTTCTGCGGTACCCTTCTCCGCCGACCTTATTGCATGAAAATATGGGAATAGTGAATCATACCAGTCTGTTGGTCCGGCAAGGATTGGCACTTCAGCTTGCACCCGGTCCTGAAACAGGTGCTACGATTATGCTGGAGAATCGAACGCTGTTAGATATACCTATTGAAGTTTCTTCGGCTCTGGCTCCCACTTCTCCACGTAGGCGAAACACGCCTACTAGATCTCAGCCTTCTGTTCTGCCGAATCAGTATAGTGCGAGTCCTGGACGGCACGTCAAACAACAATCTTTGTCTTCTGCTACAATATCAGATTTCACTCGTGGCCTAGTCGAACGGGGTGAAAGCTTAGGTATCAATAAGACCCTAATGAATGCTGTGTCGGAAATACGTGTAAGACTATCAAACAATTTGTTACTATGTGACTTACTCATTGTTTAGCGGAACATCCCCGAGATAGCGGCATCGATTGGGGTCAAAGCACCGAATCAGACAAATTCCGCGTTCCCACTGGCGGAAGAAAGATTTATTGAAGAACGTTCGCCGTGGGAGCTTCGAACACGGTTTGAGCTTGAGAAAGAGTTGGCAATATTTCGCTCTCGAGACAAATCCCTAGGAGAAACCCTTGTATGGATTGTGGATGACCTTCTCCAGGATGAGAGCGGTGCACGGGATAAAGAACAAATAAGGTTGCGGAAAAGAGAGGCTCTGGAATCTCTCTCATATGTTAGAGATGTCCTGATGACGAAGAGCATGGAATTAGACGAAGACAGGCTCATGGGTGGAGCGAGCAATCAAAGGCCGAAATCGGAAGCTCAGACCCTGAACGAAAAGCTTGTAGCTACAACTCTCAGACCTCTGTCCCCCGCCTCCATCGCAGACTCTCGGTTTAAGCAGTCGGGGAACATGCAACAAGCATTTCCTGTGCCGTTAAAGCCATCAGCATTCCGGACAACGATGGAAAGTAAATCAGACTTTTCCCAGACACCTAGCATGTCTCATACAAGATCAACATTTAATACATCTTCTGTCCCTTCAGCAACGATGCCCAGGCCTCCGACTCCTATATCTATAAGCCAGGGGCGACAGAGGGTAGCTGAACAAGCACAACCAAGGGCTGAAGACTATGTGGATCCTTTGGGTGTCCTGGGATAAAAAAAATCAGTCGATGGTTCGTACTTAGGGATATTATACTGTGTTGTGCAACTTGGGTTGTAAAGTAGTTCGACAAAATTTAGTAAAACTTTGCAACGGGAATTGTCGGTTAATGTCATTGAATCTGGGCCGGAGTACCGGAATAAATCAGACTCTAAATGCTTTCCACCATGTTGCCGAAAGCAATCCAAAGGACTCTCCCGCGTTCAAAAAGATTATTTCACTCTTCATCAGCGGTCAAGAGAGTTGTCGCGTCAAATCCAGTGAAGGCACAGGAAGTCAAGGTTCGTCAACTTGGGGTCGTCAAGAACTTTTCCCATTGATTGACACGAGTTTCAGTCGTGGTCTTCTGGCAAGTACCCTCTTATCGAGCATGAGTTCGACGCCGTCGTGGTGTAAGTACCACTCTATAATCTGACTTTCGCTGTCACCTAACTGGGAGGTTTAGTGGTGCTGGAGGTGCTGGTCTCCGTGCCGCGTTCGGGCTGGCCGAAGCTGGTTTCAAAACTGCATGCATAACTAAACTCTTTCCAACGAGAAGTCATACAGTGGCAGCCCAAGGTGGTATCAATGCTGCTCTTGGTGTACGTGAAGATTTGTTCCGTGCAGTATGAATGCTCTGATTCTGTTTATTGCAGAACATGACCGAGGATGATTGGCGATGGCACATGTATGACACTGTTAGTTCTTTTGCGTTGTAATCGTGTATTGCTCCTGAGGATTCTGTAGGTAAAGGGATCTGATTGGCTAGGTGATCAAGATGCAATTCACTACATGTGCAGGGAAGCACCCAACACAGTGGTCGAAGTGGGTTATAAATCCTAATATGTGTGTTGAAGGGGGTTGATGGATTTTCATTAGCTTGAACATTTCGGCGTGCCCTTTTCTCGTACAAAGGACGGTAAAATTTACCAGCGCGCTTTCGGTGGTCAATCGTTGAAATATGGCAAGGGTGGTCAGGCATACCGCTGTGCAGCCGCCGCTGATCGCACAGGACATGCGATTCTCCACACACTCTATGGCCAATCCTTGAAACATAATACCAACTTCTTCATCGAATATTTTGCTCTTGATTTGATTATGCAAGATGGTGAATGCGTCGGTGTCATTGCGCTTAACATGGAAGATGGAACTCTGCATCGCTTCCGTGCACACAAAACTGTCTTGGCTACTGGTGGTTATGGACGTGCCTATTTTAGCTGTACTAGTGCCCATACTTGTTCTGGTGATGGAAACGGTATGGTTGTCCGTGCTGGCTTGCCCCTCCAAGATTTGGAATTCGTTCAATTTCATCCGACCGGAATATATGGTGCTGGATGTCTCATCACTGAAGGTAAGTGGTTGGAATCTCGATAAGTTCCCTCTGATTTCGTTTTATAGGTTCTAGAGGAGAAGGAGGCTATCTCTTGAATTCAGAGGGTGAACGATTCATGGAACGTTACGCGCCTACTGCTAAGGACCTTGCTTCTCGTGATGTTGTTTCCCGTTCGATGACCATTGAAGTTCGTGAAGGTCGGGGTGTTGGTCCCGAAAAGGACCATCTATATCTTCAACTCAGCCATCTTCCTGCTGAAGTTCTGCACGAGAGACTCCCTGGTATTTCTGAGACCGCCGCTATTTTCGCCGGTGTTGACGTTACTAAGGAACCCATTCCTGTGTTGCCCACTGTTCACTATAATAGTAAGCTCATTCACATTTGATGTCCTACGAATCTAATCGACCCAATAGTGGGTGGTATTCCCACCAGATATACTGGTGAAGTTCTGACTGTCGATGAGAACGGAAAGGATAAGGTTGTCTCTGGGTTGTACGCCGCTGGCGAAGCGGCATGTGTCTCAGTACATGGCGCTAATCGTCTCGGTGCTAATTCACTTTTGGATATCGTCGTTTTTGGCCGTGCTGCTGCCCACCACATTCGTGACACACTTACACCAGGCAAGCCCCACAGAACCATTTCTGGAGATGCCGGATTTGAAAGTATCGAGTCCTTGGACAAAATTAGGTTCGTCTTACCTCCCCTGTAGATATTTAATGCTAAATCCCATCGAAGGACATCTGACGGCACTTACCCAACTGCCCAAATTCGTCTCCAGTTGCAAAAGACCATGCAATCCGACGCTGCTGTCTTCAGGTTAGTCCACAACTCGCGTAGTCGTGACTACATTTATTTCTTCATACAGGACTCAGGAGTCCCTTGATGAGGGTGTCAAGAAGGTCCGTGAGATCTACAAGAGCTTCGACAATGTCGGTATCAAAGACAGGAGCATGATTTGGAACTCGTAAGTAGCTATCTACACATGTAAAGAATTGGACTTCACTACTTTCAGTGACCTCATTGAGACCCTTGAGCTTCGTAATATTCTCCAATGCGCCATCCAGACTATTACGTCAGCTGCTGCTCGCAAGGAATCCCGTGGTGCTCATGCCCGAGAAGATTACCCAGATGTTAGTTTTTTTTTTGTTAATTTTTTCAACGTGTTCATCTACTTCCTTAGCGCGACGACGAAAACTGGATGAAACACACCCTTTCCTTCCAATCAGATCCTAGCAGTCCAGATGTCGTCCTTAAGTACCGCGATGTCATCCACACGACCCTTGATGAGAATGAGTGCAAGTCCGTTCCTCCTTTCAAACGCGTCTACTAATGAATCTTGATCAACGTGATGGAGAGGGAGTGGAAATAACATTGGCTTAATGTTTATACAAGTGTAAACAAGAGCGATACGATAACATCACATAAATTTTAAAACAATTGCAACCAAAATTAGGACCAACTTGTTACATTACGTAGTCGAGATCAGCTTGCAGGAAAGTGGCCTCAGGGAAATATCTCGCTCGCACAGTTCGACCCCCAAAATAGCGACCGTCGAGTTCACGAACTGTCTTCCAAGCACCTACCGGACCTGCAAACAGGACAAATATGCGTACAGCCTCTTCAGAGTTGATTGGCGGATACATGGGGTGTACAATGACCCTCTCCACAGTCCCGTTCTTGGAACATTCATCTCCTAGAGAACGAATTTCAACCACTGAATGAGCGCAGTTTAGTACAACAAACCTATTTCACCACGAAGGTCCTCGTCATCCGCGTCTTCCGGACCAACCATATTTGTGAGCAAAACAACACGGCTTGGATCCCCGAACCTTTCCTTATCCTCTCTTGCTTTGGCATCTTCGTTGTTGTTGACAATTTTGCCCATCTTCGATCCAACTCTGACGCCTTTGCCACCTGGCCCTCCTTTCGCCTTTTTTGAGGCGCCAACTTGTTCAACAACGAGGGCATTGACTATACCCGAGCCGTCTGCACCAAGCCCTTGGCCTTCCTTGTGGCCCCATTTGGCCATCATGCGGGCTGCAAACCCTTGGGTTTCCTTCTCTTCGACAGGTTGCGGATCAGAGGATGCATTTGATGACGACACTGTGGCTCCTAAAGCAGCAAGCTTCGCAGCAATGGCTGCTGCATGTTTGGCCTTCTCCTGGAAATCACCAGATGTGCTAACAGCAGGAGGACCAGGGGGTGGTGGAGGTGGAATGGACGGTGGAGCAAAAGGATTATAAACCAAATCTGGAGACAGGGAACGCGCACGTTCGATAGGAGCAGAGGGGAGAGCAGGCGAACCATGGCGCTTGCCACTCATTGCAAGTCGGCGAAGATACGCTTCTTCGCCTGTCTGTGCCGACAAATGAGATGAATCTGGAATAGCAGACGATTCTTCCTTAACTGTGTGTTCTGACACACATGTTGGTTGAGGTGATTGACTGCGAGGTAAGGTCATGGCAAGCCGACGTTGGAAGGCTTCGTCGCCTGTCAAATTCCTGTCGACCAAGGCAGGAGGGTTACGCGAGGAGAGTTCATAATCGTCGTGGTCTGCTGAACGACCTCTTGACCAATGATCGAAAGTATCAAATCTCCCTGCATGGGAATTTAGGGACAACAACAAAAAGGTATTAAAACACTTTACCAGCTTTTCTAGGTCTTTCATCTTCGTCTGAGTCAGTTGCGTTGGAATCGGAGTAACTAGCACTCCTCCTTGATCTTTTCCTTTCTTCTTGGCGCCGTTCTTCAAGTAGGCGCTCGCGCCGTTCAATGCGTTCCTTCGCGTGCCAGATTTTGTATTCGTTATAGTCATTTGGGCGCAGTGGGTCATAAAGCTCCATTGGATCCCATGTTGGTATGACATGAGCGCCTTTGTTCTATGATGAATGCAGAGCCATCAGTAAATAACTACTATGTGTCAAGGGGCTCACCTTTTTGTTTTTCCCTTTTTTATTCTGATTTTTCCTCGGTTGCAGCGTTTTCTTGAGGCCATTTACATCGTCATCAAGGACCATTGATGGCGGCTTGACTTTCCTTCCCCAACCTTGTGTTTGCGGGGTAGCCGTAGATATCGTAGACAAATTCTGGTGTTCGTGTTGAACATTCGTAGATCCTGCAAGAACATCGACAGTGGTGTTGTCCACTAAGGAAGGTGGAGCAAATACAACAGCTGTCGAAGAAATTGTTCCTCCAGCTGCAGAGCTTGCTGTCGGAATAGAAGAAAGAACTGACGCTCCGGCAGGTAATCGAGGTGCAGTTGGTTTGATTTTGCTAGTTCCAGGCCGACGGACGGGGCCAAAAGTGAGGGCAGCAGACCAAGCTTTGTAATGCGAGATGTAGCATATCGAATGGTTCAATAAATAAACGGGCTTATAGAATATAATGTTTAGTAGATGAAGAGATACCAGCTGTAAGTTTTCCTGAGGTCCCCACCGCGGCTGTCGTGGGTGCGGCACTTGCAGTTATCGTTGCAGTGTTCGTTGTCACTGGTGTAGAGTCATCCGGTTTCTCTGAGTTTTCCGTAGCAGACGTTACACTTTCAGTCGTCGCCGGTATTGAAGATTGGTAAATTGCACCAGAAGAAAATTGGATGCCTCCGTAGAGGCCGCCAGCTCGACGAGACATGACGAGAGTTGGGAGGAAAAGGTGCTATATTACATAATATGCTCGTGACTAGGTTACTTTCCAGTCACAATTTATCGAATGTCCCGTCTCTGCTAACAATTATCTTTTACTGTGATCTTGAAAGTCTCAAGAAGATAATCTCAGCCAGCCATTCAGGAAGAACGTGAATCTTCGCCGAGGAAGGACATGGATCTTCTCATTTCAGTCTCTACTCTTCGAAAACCCCCAAGAGGAGACCGTCCAGAACGAAAACCATCTCGGGACAGCTGCAGGCCTGCACATCATAGGCTATCATGTGCCGAGCGGCCGGACCCTTCTGTCTTGATCCAAGAATCCGTCTTTTGAAAACAGATGTAATCTTTCCCGTTCTTATTCTGCGCTTTGCCCGATTCTACCTCGTCAGACTGAATGGCTTCTCATCCTCGATTTCGGTCAACTAAGCTTTAAGCGAAGTCGACCGACATTTGGTACGGTTCTGTGAAGATTTAGTTATCCAGTTTCTTTGAAGGTACGACCATTGTTTGATACTCGCGATTTCTCAAAAGCTTTACCGAAACAGAGCGAAATTTTTTTGATTACCTCGACCTTCAAATTGGCTACTTTCAAGGAACAGTTCCATGAACTGGCAGAGTATGGTATTGCGTACCATGTTAGTCCAACTTATTACGGCGGCCTCATTTTTTTTTTCAAATATACCTCTTTTCGGAATGCCCAAGGATGCCTGCTTGGAAACTCTTACAAACCCCCCGTTAGGACGGGCCTACCTCAGAAGCGGTGGAGGTGGAGGCGCATATAGAGACAGGTTTGGGATAATGTGTTGACGATCTACAGAGTGTTCTCCCGTTTTCTTGGCGGCTTGCTGACACCTTTTTTGTTCCCATTTCAATTGGTAGAACCCTGGTACGGCAATCTTCCAAAGGTCGATATCTATGGGGTAAGCATAAGCATCGAGATTGGCCATTAGTTTCGTCATCTCTCGAATCAATCTCTCATTGGCGAATTAGCTTGAAACCTAAACGTTAAATTGTTTTCCACCCGCTACGTGGAACATCCCGTCGTGGTCTTATTAAGACGCTCTGCCCTCTGGGTGACCCCTGTCGACATGACTAGTCAACCTTCCAACTCCAATACGCGTTTGAAAACCAATGCCTTCGAAGGCGACGACAAAGTCGAAAGTACTGAAGGTCCAGCCTTTAGGTTGACCCGGAACGAAGCTAAACTTGTTGGTATTGCTGGGGTATGTGTTTCGCTAACGGATTATTCTTTCACACCATCGGCTAAGGAAACACGTATAGGTTGCTTCTTTCTCGATGGTGAGTTGAATACCTGGGTCACACACACGGAGAGCTCATTTGCTACCATCAAGCTTATGATTTTTTCATTATCAATGTCACGACTGAGTGAATAGCACGCACTTTGAGAGTTTCTCTAGTTGATGGTAACTCGGGGGTTTGAATTCATCAAGATGAAGCTGAGGAGTGGGTTACTGAACAAAGGTTTGCAAGCATGGTGGACACTGCCAGAAACACCTTCAGGGCCACTCGGACACGATGTTCCGGCTTTCGCTTCCAAAATTGGTGCTACAATATAGGCATATCTTCCCAGTCTCGTCATTTTGGAAAATACTGCAATATCTCTCACACTTGATTGAGAATGCTGAGGTTGTTGTGCGGGTAGTCTTAGTGCGACGATTGTAACAAGATGGCGCCATTTGGCGTGCGGTGTTATGACTCCGATGGTACATACTCCGATGGTACAGGGCATTAGCAAGTTCTTATGCGATCGGCACTCATAGCGGAGGACAAGGGTAGAACCCAGACAGAGTTGTAAGTCAACTTCTCTAATCCGAACCTGTGCCTTATTCAGCTTCTCCACTCAGCCTATTAAACTCCATGAACAGGCCCAGGAGCCTATTGACCGTATAAAAGCATTCTTTAAAACAAACTCTGGAGCATTTCACGATCGTTAAGAGACATTTTCGATTAAGCACCAGGACTTTGTCCGAAGGGAAGTTTATACACCATAGGAACAGTAGGGTAATTACCAGTCGCGGTGTGCAACCGTATTGAAATATTTTTCCCGAGCAGCTTTGCTCAAGATGTGAATAGCAAAACTACCGGCATCGATCATGCGCCAGTCGTTCCCACTTGTTCTTCGTGACTTTGGTGGCAGCAAGATTGGTGGGTCATGTTGCAGCAACTGCACCACATCTCGTCAATATACTCTTGAAAATGGTGGCTTCAATTACGCACAGATTTCCGGACTAGGCGAACAACAGATTCAATTGAGCCTCTGTTTTCGGTCCCCTCTTTGACCTACAATATGGAACCTTAAAGATCAGCGAACCATGGGTCAGTGAAGTATGTCTCCACCTGGCTCATAACTACCCAACTCCACAGCCCTCCTCCAACAGCTTCATATCCCGATTCTCCAGCGTAGGTACCACCTCTTCTTCGCCGACCCTGAGGTTTCTTAAGAGGCAACGGCGGCCCTAGATCTGGGAGGACAGCCTGGCTCACCACCAGCCGCGATTTTTCAAGATGAGGTGATTGTAATAATTTCGCGTGCAGGTACTTTATCACTTTTGGTGCATCCTCTGGTAGTGGGGCAGCGGTCTCGGGTTTCGGTGGTAGGTGTTGAGGGAAACTTTGGTCCTTGTGAGGGCGGTCCAAGAACCAAGGCACAAAAGCAGCTTCTTTTAAGATTGCAGCTGAACCAAAGTGTCGTCTGATTAAAAATCCACTCAGAGACTGACGAACGTGAATACAACGCAGCGACTGCGAGTACATACGGTGCTTATAGGGAACCTTTCAGGTGCCAGCCACAAGTTGTTAGCGGATGTTTTGAAAACGTCGGGCCGAAAGTAGCCGATTGTAAGACCGCAGTCCGCGCAGCAGCCAGCGACAACGATGGGCGTACGAGCAGGTGTCGTCGTCTGTGTGACAAGTTTTCTCCTTGGTATGTCTTTTTATCTCACATTATTGCTACTCTATGGTATGAGTCTTGTACTCCAGGTGCCCTATTTACGCATTGGATTGCCGATTCCCTTACACTCTGGAAAACTCCCATCACTGACGAGCACCTTTGGACTGCAGCATCCTATTACTCTATCATAACCAAAGGGCCCTCTGTGATTCTTTACCTTCTTGCCGCGGTTGTGCTGCTCGGAGGAGTAACCATCATATGGAGTCTTAACGATCTTCGCGCGGGGAATATTATGTTTGATGGAGGAAGTATCTGTGAGTTTCCTTCAATGTCTATTTCTCGTCTACCACACTTTCAAAAATATAATTAATCATTTTGGCACCTTGCAATAGTCCTCTTTGGCACAACAATTATCATGTATCTCAACTCAGTCCTTCCCAGTGAGCTTCTACCCATATTTGTTAGCCTTGACTAACCCTGCCGAACTTTCTCACATACAAGGCCTCCTTGTAAAATTTGCGTCCCTTCCATCGCACAACCTCAGGGACCCAATCCCACGTTCCTTACGTATCGCTACCCTCGAGTTGGCATCTAGCAACCTAATTTGTAGCGTTGCCCTTACTGGAGTATTAGCACTTCAGGCCGGCAGATCCTGGGTTGAGCGCTCAGAGGATGAAGACGAAGATTTCGTTATGGTTGAGTCCGATGACACGCCTTCACCCCAAGTCCCTAATGTTTCCGTACCCTTGGTGAGCAATATGAAAGGAAGGAAGTCAAGAGCAATGTCACCAGATATCAAGCTTAGCGGAGACAAGGTTAAGCCTCTACTCCAAGCAAGGGTAGAGCCATCTTGACCAACCAAGGATCGACGCCCCTAAACGATAACGTGTCCATAAAAATTTATGACCAAGACGGTGATTGAAACGATTCGGCCTATCGTCCTCTGTAATCCTTTCTCTTGCTTTCTGATAGTACGCAATTGGTCTTCAAATGCTATCTGTTCAAACTGTGATCTATCTAATGCAAAATTGCAATCTCATTCAGTACCGCCACCCATCGAACTTCGCTTCTTTTATGTTTCTTCTTTTCATTATTTCAGGAATGTATAATCAATATACCATATTTCTTCTCTAACACGGTGAAGTTGAGGGCAAAGGACTGTAAGATCGGGGTCAACGGCAAATGGATTATTCTTGAACAATGTCTTCCTTTCGAGGTTTTGAGTCTTTAATTTCACTGCCTTGGCCAATGATCGACTGTGCTTCGTCATCCAGGAGAATACCTAATATTTATTTCAGCGAACAAAGCGGATTCTCTCAAATAAATTTATTTACCAAGTCCCTCTTCGCGAACTAGCCCCAGCACGTGTTCCAACTCTACAAACCCATCTTGATCCACGTCCAATTTCTGAATGACTGCTTGACCAACATCCTCGTCCGGCTTATGCTTAATAACAGCTAATGCCTTCTCCAAGTCCTGTACCGATATACGACCTTGTGGATCTGCAGAGATCATCTGCAAGGAACTGCCCACACGGTTGTCGTATTCCTGAAGCTGGGCATCAACCTTGGTTAACATAGACCGAATCCGCTTCGTCAGAGCACCAGAAGGTGACTTTGGATCTTCTTCAGCTTGCAAGTTCTCTTCCATGAGAACTCGTAATTCATCACGTTCCTTGAGCACACTAGATTTAGAAGAGAGAACCAAAAGCGCGTCGGCTAACTCGTTCAGCTGTTCCGTGGTCATACGAGCATTGTCGCTAGCTTCAGCTGGCTCCGACATGAGCTGAGTATATTTAAATGGTCAAAACCGTAGAAGTTCGAAATAGGAAAAAAAAAAAAACCTCGGAGTCTGGAAGTAGGGATTGCGCAATTTGAGCTTCCAATTCGGCCGCTTCTCGCTTGGCACGACGCGCGTCTTCTTCCTTCTGTTCTTGCTGCGCTTCGTCGTCGATGAGTTCTTGTTGTTGTTGTAATACCTCAAGTTTCTGCTTGTAGCTGGCTTTCTCTGAATCAACTTCCAGTTCAGCCTCATTGAGCTGGTGAGAGAGAAAGGTCGCATAAGCATATGAAAGCCGAAAAAGCAAATTACAAAACGCACCAAGTTATCCGGCAAGCCGCTAAGTACGCTTTCCAAGCTCTTGATAACGGCGGTCTTGCCATCCTCGTCATCACCAGGCTTTCTATCAAAATTAAAAGCTCGTCCAAGGATGAGAAGAACGCCAGACACTCTGTTATGTAGATGCAGACTAATCCACATCGACAACTCGTCCCTCAGCCGTGAGGGCGATATTCCCGTAGTACGAATTCCACGAGACTGACAGGCTGCCTGCAGTTCTGAAACAGAAAGCTCGTCGACACCTTCTGTATTGATAAGCTGGTCGTCCCTACGAAGGTGTAGAAGGCGTGCGCGAATCGCGCCCCGGAGAAAGTTGTCAGTTCCGAAGGCATTCAAACCCATATATCGACACATAGACACAAGTTGAGGACGAGACAAATTGTCAAGAGTAAGGTCATCGTCGAAGAGCTTGGCGACATTGATGACATCTTGTGCAGAGGGTGATTCACCAGTCGAACGGACCTGAAGAGCTATTTTTAGAAATTTGGGTGACAAAACGATTCGGCAATCTCACCTTTCGGAAAAATTCTTTGAACGCGTCACTGCCGACAATGTGGACATTGGCTTTCAAACCAGATTCTCTGAGTGTCTCCTGAAGGAATTTCGCCATGTCCAAGCGAACTCGTAGTAGTTTACGTTGCTTCTCTTCCTAACGAATAAAATTGAGAACATGAAAAGGATAGCATTGATGAGTGAACGCACAGCAGCGTACTTGTCTTCAAAAGTAGACGGAAGCATATTAGGGAAGAGTTTCAATGCAACGGGTAGGAGGAATTCCATGAACGGTACGATGATGAAAACAGAGAACGGTATAAGGCGAAGCAAATCTTGAGTAGTACGTTTCAGCTATCCAAGACTCGACTGAGTAAATAAGACAGAGAAAGGTAACGAAAGGATACAGACCTGTCTCCTTTCGCGGCGAGTCAGAGTTTCCCCATGCAAAATTTTCCATTGCAGCTTCGAAGCTATTCGGACTTCGGATACTAAAAGTTTTGTGCCGTGCCAGTAATGTTGTACTTCATGCTTGACCTTTTTCCAGATGCGATTAGTTAATGGCAAAGGCGCTGATTCTTTAGGAATGGGAAGCGATGACTTTTCATGATCGTGAGCCGGGTTAGGTACGGATTGCGTCTGTGGTTGGGAATTGGTGCTTTGGCAGCGGGAGAGGGAAAGAGTGCGAGGATGGTAAAACTGGGACTTGTTTTGTAGAATTATATGTGAGCGGTATGAATAAATAGAGCGACTACAAGTACGGGCAATAACTTGTCGAGGGAGCCATATAGACATCAGAATAGTAATGAGCACTACAATTCATGTCTCGTTTCGTCTCTTCATTATTTGTTCTTGTTGACCAAAATGCTTCTTCCAGAAACCCCAGAGTACAAGAAAGCTCAGAGACAATTTCTCAAGGCGACCAAGAACAGACCGGCCAATATTGAACGGGAATGGACGCCATTTAGGGCTGCAGAAAAGCGCTTCAAAGCTCGCTTTCCGCCGCCTGATCTTTCAGATGTATTTGATCTCGCCTGCAACAAGGTTCGGGAGCTTGAACGAAAACATTGGATGGGATCGCCAACCGTCGTTGACTACGTGGATGTATCGCTTGGCGATCGGAACCTGGCCGCATTTTCTATCCCTCGAGTACCAGGTGCGCCGTTATTCTCTGTTATGATAGGATGTCGAATTACCTTTCTCTGGCAGGTCTTGTTATTTTACCTGGCTTTCTCTCGCACCAAACGCAAAGGAACCTCGTCTATTGGTCACTTTCACAACACTCCCGTCATCCAAACGAAACAAATCTTGATGCGCATTATCTTTTGCCTGCTGACGGTCTCTGGAATGCCTATCTAAATGCTCGCAAGGACCCGAGGCAAGATTCTCAGGTTCAACCTAGAGCATCTACCTCAAAAGAAATAGACCAACCTCCCGCTGGGCCTCGTCAACTCGTTGACAATACACCTGCATCACCGGAAAACTTTGAAACAATAACCATGACTCCAAAACTCCCTGTGTCACCATCACCTACCGTTCAGGCTTCTCCAATTTCTTCTTTGATACACAAACTTCGCTGGGCCAACATCGGATGGTACTATCACTGGGGGACAAAGCAATATGATTTCACCAAAGGGCCAGGAAGAATCAACGATAACTTGAGATCTCTGTGCAAGCAAGCCGTTCGTAGCATCGACTGGGAAAAGGTGCATGACTCACAAGATCCTGGATGGGGGTTGAATGGTCCGGACTGGCATGCGTGGGATGAAACATATGGTAAGGTAACTATCGATGTTCATTTCTCGTCTTTCACCGAATGTGGTCACCAGAACCTGACGCAGGAATCGTAAATTTCTACCAAGAAAAGGTATGATTCCTTGGTAATGTAGGAGATTGAATTTCAAAGTTATTATCTAGGACACTTTAATGGCGCATGTTGATAGATCTGAAGTGTGTGCAACCTCGCCTCTCGTCTCCATTAGTTTGGGCAATGCAGCGATCTTCCTTATCGGAGGCTTGACACGCGATACCGAGCCACTTCCTATTCTATTACGGTCTGGAGACGTACTAATTATGTCTGGTCCTGCTTGTCGGCGAGCATATCACGGAGTGCCGCGCATATTTGAAGGAACGCTGCCCACATATCTGAATGAGGTCGACCAAGAAGATCAAGAAGAATGGGAGCCATATAGGGAATTCATGAGAACAACAAGGATAAATATCAACGTGCGACAAGTTTTTCCTAAGGGATTTGACCCTTATGCGTCCTTGAAGTAGTTTACCACGTAGACTTGGCCAATTAATTACTGAATGCGGTTAGGTTGTTTGCGTCTGATCAACTGTACAGTTTTCACAGTCGACTCCCACGCTGTAATTTCGACGCGTTCATCAACCAAGTCGACCAGGCTAAGCTTTTGACTTCAATATGGAAAACGACGCCGTGAGTATACGTGTCGGAGACAACTTGGCAACAATGCTGATATAATTGTAGGGTGTTCTCGTTGATCTCTACGTTCCCCGCAAGTGCGCGGCAACAAGTGCGTAGTCATTATCTCTGAAATGTTGGGACTTTTCGATCTTATAATACTTCATTTCATCCAGACAGACTCATCACCTCCAAAGATCATGCGTCCGTTCAAATTAGCATTGTAGACGTTGATGCCAACGGCCGGGCTCTGCCAACAACCACGACTTTTGCCCTCTGCGGTCAAGTCAGATCACAAGGCGAGAGCGACGATTCTATTAACCGACTGGCAACAAAAGCAGGTCGTGAGTGGTTTGTCTCAGACCATCTTTTATCTTCTTTACTGAGATTTTGATTTGTTAGTCCTTCGCAATGTATGGTCGTACGCGAAGTAAATAGACTATAAGTCAGATTGTGTTATGATGCTTTCTTATCAATTTCTTTCCACTCCATTTCTTTTGTGAACTCCATATGAAATTTGAATTTGTTACGTAGAATCACGTGGCTGATTTTCATTCTTGAACTTCCGCAGTAAGTAGCACTGGTTAGCCTAATGGTTGCCCACTATCGTCCTGCTTCTGTAGATAGTTCAATATCCACGTCATCCGTGAGTTGAAACTAGTGTCCTTTTGCCAGCTTAGTGGTTTACGTCTATTGGACCAGTCAGAATCAATGGTCGAAATCAAGATTGTAGAAGCGCCAAATCTTGTGCCGAACCAGAACACTTGCGAAGACGATGAAAAATACAGACTTTTATATAGTAAATCCAAGGTTTATGTTAATCCTACTGCATACGCGAGGGACAACATTTCTGGGTTTGTAGCTTTGGTGAAGAAGGTGTGTTTTTGATTGTGCCTTGACATCACTACTCATTTTACATACGCCGGATAGGAAACCTTCAATCCTGTCTATCTTCTTGCTTGGATACCAGAATCTCTACTGAATGAGAAGGGTACTGATGAATGGGATAAATTCATCAAGGTAGAGGAACAAGCGGCTGCTGCAGCAACAGACGACGACGACAACGGTACATCACTTCAACCTTTCATATGTATAGGTGCCTCATTTGCAATGAATTTGACAGATATCGTCTTCATCGACCTTCCAACAAGACGCCCCCAATCTTACGCATTTTCTGTACCAATCACTTCGATATATTCCTTGATCGTCCACCCTCCATCTCTTTCGTCATGGTGTACGTATTTCTCGCCATTGTTCGCTTGTGATTCTAATCACATCCACCAGATGGCTCCATCGGTATCAACCTGGTCAATGGAGATACACTGCCAACGCTTCACTTCCATGACGATGAGTCACATTCATTTACCATTCAAAGTCCTAGATCCTCAGGCAATGTAACTTCGTATCCCCCTCCTCCCACACAAGGCACCTCGCATGTTCAAAAACCGATCACGTCGTGGGGCGGTGAGGACCTTCTGACTCGACTACGGAATTATGCACATCTTCTGCGATCTACTCTGCAGCCCTCTTTGTTCCTCATAGATCCGTCTCGAGCGGATGTTGAGGCGCATTCGACGCAAATATTCGCAGACGATGCAGTGGATGATATTCTTGCCCAGTCGTCCTTTGCAAATTCACACTCGCCTGTTCCTGCTCATCGCCGACCGAGACCCATTCCAACATCAGGAACAACGGCTAATCCTTACTCCGAAAGGCCTTCAGTGTTACACCGATCTCTGGGCTCTCCTTCACCACCTCCGTCTGCATCAGCTTCTCAGGCTCGCGTGGTATTTCTCCAGTCTTTTTCCAATATCACAAGAGCAACCCGGCATGCGGCTCAAAACATCCTTTCTCATCCTCTGGCGAAACCTATCGTTCCACTTCTACCTGATCCAGTCAAGAGCCTGGTCAATGTTGACGGAAATTTGGAATGGGGAAGTTGGGTGGAAAAAGGCGGCGTGGGCGAATTTGAGAGTGCACGTGTGTACCTTGCTCGTTGGGCGAGAATCGTAGCCGAAGAGGGCGAACGAGCGAGGCGAAAAGAGGCACAAGCCCTGTCTCCTTACTCTGGTGGTGCAGCCGAGGAGGATTCTTCATTGGGTATATTTGAGTTGCTACATTCTACTGCGAATTTGCCAACTCCGAAGACGACGAGGGATCCAGTGCACCCCATCAATGAAATGACTTGGGCTAGATGGTTCACTAAGGAAGGTAGACCCACACTGAAATTTGAGGGAATGAAACGTGAAGTTTTCAGGAGAGGCATTAGTAAGAAGGGGTTCCTGAGGCAGAAAGTGTGGCCCTACCTTCTGGGTGCTTATGAATGGGATGTTACTTCCGAGGAGAGGGGAAAACGCTGGGAGGAGAAAAGGTTTTTGTCTCCCCGGAACCACTTAAACTCCCGCTCATTGTCTCATAGAAATCAGTATCAAAAAATTAAAAACGAATGGTGTGGGGTACCTGAAATTTTTGATAGTCAGAAGATTTTGGAGGTGCGAAGCTTATCTTACATGCGCTTCGGAATCGTCACCATCTTTCGACAGGAACGACATCGCATTGATGTCGACTGTCGCCGCACAGATCGGAATCAGTCGCTGTTCTCTGCACCAGCGCAGCTTCCGACTACTGACATTGACGATGAAAATGGCAAACATCACTCCACTATTTCTCCTTCGATGAACGATATCGGAGCGCAGTCGCCGAGTAATGAACATGTGGATCGTATGGCTGGAATATTATTGACGTACAACTTCTATGAGAAGGAATTGGGTGCGTTCTTTTGAACTGAGTCTGTGGTCTCCTTTACAGTTGGTACAGGATACGTACAAGGGATGTCAGACCTCTGTGCACCTCTGTACATCGTTATGAATGGTGACGAGGAGATGACCTTCTGGTGCTTCGTGGGTATCATGAATAGGATGGCAAGTCTCCGATAAATCTGTGATGTTGATCATTGCTAACGTTTCTCGCAGAAACAGAATTTCCTTCGAGATCAAAGTGGAATGAAGAAGCAGCTTTCGGCGCTGCAACAGTTGATCGAAGTCATGGACCCAGAGTTATTCAGGCATCTACAGAAAGTGGACGGATTGAATTTATTTTTCTGTTTTCGGTATGTCGCTTGTATGTCTTTTACGTCATTAATCCATCTTGTTCCCAGCTGGGTTCTCATCGCATTCAAACGAGAATTCCCGTTTGATGATGTCCTGCGGCTGTGGGAGGTCCTTTGGACTGATTACTACACCCGTGGATTTGTCCTCTTCATTGCGTTAGCAATACTTGAGTCGCATCGTGACATGATACTACGATACCTGGTCGAGTTTGATGAGATCCTGAAGGTAATTAACATGTCCAGCCAGTCATGATACATTACTTGATCTTGTTTTTATAGTATTGCAACGAACTCAGTATGACCATCGAATTAGATTCCACTCTTGCACAGGCGGAAGTTCTCTTCTTGTCCTTTTCCCAGCTTGTGGCAGATATCGACCGTCGTCGATGGGAACAAGAAAGCTCAAGGGCACCATCTGATACCAATCTACGGAACCGACACTCCTCGAACTCTGCAAAACTAGCAAACACCAATTTTTCCACTTTACAGATTTCGGATGAGCTGAGAGCTTTACTTTCATAGATAAACTTTATGCTTCTTTATGTTACTGTATTCCTTGGTCATGACGATCATGATCTGGTAGTGTCGCACGATAATCTTGTATCTATATCACTTCCGTAGCTTTGTCATTCCCCCATCGTATTAGAACCGGTCACCTATCATAAACCGGGCCTTCTACTGGAAAATATAATTTCCAATGAGATTCAGGGACGACTCGGGCCCCAAACCGGTTGCGTAATGGGATGGTGCTTATATACCGGTGGTGCAGCACCTAAACGTTGAACGGGAATGTCACGGCCTAACTTGACTATGCTTCGTGCATACGCGCAGAAATCTCCTGAATCCTTTCCGTCATCCATCCTTTTCAAGACGTCCTCGAAAAACGTCATCATATTCGATGCCTACCCCAAGTCTATGTTCCACTTCCTCATCCTTCCTCGTGTTCAAGAGCCGAAGCTGAACGCGGCAAGGCTCGACAATCTTCGGAGTCTATTGAGTGGAGATAAGGCGACAGCGAAGGAGGTGCTTTATGGGCTCGCGGATGATGCGAAGGATGTGAAGAAGGAGATTGAAGACGAAATGATCCAGCGGTACGGCTTCAAGTGGGAAGTGTGGATGGGATTTCATGGGGCACCTTCAATGGCGTACGTAGATGCAAATCCAAGTTTGTAGTAATCCTATATTGACATTTCGCGTTCACGAAATAGGCACCTTCATTTGCACGTACTTTCCGGAGATCTGTGCTCGGATAAACTGAAGCACAAAAAACACTACAATTCTTTTCATCCAGATCTGGATTTCTTCTTGCGTCTCGATGATGTCCTTTCTTGGCTGGATGCGGATCCTTCTTTTTTTTCTAGTAAAGTGAGTTGTTGATTTAAGCGTAAATGTCGTGGTTCCTTTACGACATACACAGGTCAATGGGTTGAAACCGAGTACTTATGAACACATATTGAAAGAACCACTTGCTTGCTTCAGGTGTAATACCGAGATGAAGAATATACCCACTCTCAAAGCGCACCTATTGGAAGAATGGGAGATATTAGAAAAGAGGGCGAAACTCACCAGTAAAGTCAAGAAGAGAATGGCCCCTGATGCCACGGGACACGGAGATCATGATGTTAGTTCACTTGCCGAGCCCAAAGGGAATCGCGAGGGGACAGACGAAGCGCTACCAAGTTCAGACAAATGATACAAGTCCTTAGGTATTTCAGATAAACACTTCCATGACAGGTCTAGTTAAGTCGTACTATTCGGATACAATAGTTTAATTTTCTGGCGTTCATGTTGTTTGCCTTTTCGTTTCACTCGCCCTGCGAATAGCCCAGGTGAATTCGTAAGTCCTGACAGCATCTGAAGGGCAATTAAAATTTGTAACAAGATGATAGAATGTAATGTATTTACCGTCGTATGAGCTGAGGATTTTAGCAGAATCAGCTTGTTCATTTTCAACACGGTTGATAAAGTTCGAAATTTCGGAAAAGAAAGGATCATCGTCTGGATATTGGAGGCAAGTTTCATTGTCGTCTCCTGGCTTGCGAACGTAAAGCACAGGGAGAACGTAGGGATTGACCAATCTATCAAGGATAGAAAGTATGAAGCACTAGCAAATAAAACAAAAAACATTGACAGGAACTCACCTGAGAGAGTAACCATCGGCAAGGATCTCAAACTCACAGCTATAGTTGCGACCTTGTAGAGCAACAACGTGAATCAAGGTGCCGACTGCTCCACTGTCGTACTTCCTTCATTAAAAATAAAATCAGAAAAATCTGAGGTCGGTAGAAAGTGATCGTACCAAGTAGCTGCAGTCACGCGAGGAATGCGATCCTCTGGTAGGATCGTACTCTCGTCGATGGGCATCTTGGAGAGCTTTCCTGCATTTTCGTGCCACTCAAGCGAGTGAGCTTGAACGGAAGAGATATCGACTTCTCCGCCAAAATACCGTGATAGATCACAAACGTGAGTTCCTTGCTCAATGATTGGACCAGCACTAAAAAGAGAACCGTTTCAGATCAAGAACAATGACATCTAGGATAAAAAATCACCTTTTGGATTTATCCCACCAGTCGGGCTTTGCAATCAATTCGTATGCACATGCATATCGAGCAATTGTGCTCATAACAGTGAGATTATTTTCGTCGATTATCTGCATCATCATCTGCACGGCCTTTAGATATCGGAGCATATATCTACCACGAGTAAGCAGTCAAGCGAGATATCAATGGAACAGCACCAATTACCCAACAGAGCAGATTGCTTTGGAATTGCTGATCAACTTAGCAATCTTGAAACCATCTTGAATTTCATCTTCCGTGCCCGTTGCAATAGGTTTTTCAATGAACAGAGCCACACCAGGCAAGTCTTTCAAGATTTGCAACTCGATATCACGTCCGGTATGTGTAGAACCGCGGAACATGGGAGGACTTCCAATAACGACTGCACGAGGGCGGTCTGTAGAAGACATTTGTTGGATGAAATCCTGAAAGGTCTTGAAGATGCGAGTGTCCTGGTATGCCGAGACGACAAAAGAATCACGTTTCTTCTCCAGGACGGCAGCAGCGCGCTCGGTGGCTGGGTCTATGAGAGCGACTACCTTGAGGCGAGGTCCGAGTTTACTAACCGAGAAATCAGCGGAAAAATTTTACTAGACAAAGTGACACCCACAGTTCGAGGCGGAGTGAATGGTTCCATGGACCCTCAGGAGAACCTTGTCGGATTGAATGAACAAATATATGTTAAGGGAGGGGAATAGAGCCACATACCAAACATTATATTGCCTGCACCGATGAAAAGGACATTGAAATCGTCGTCTCCCCCAATATGCGTCGTCCTTCATATGGGAAATGAGAACACTGATAAAAACTTTCATGAAGAAGTATACCTATCCATGGGCACAAGCTTTGTGGGATCAATCGAAAGACGGCGATGTGGGGGTTGGGCGGTGACATTTGCATCTTTGGACATCTTGTATAAATATGCAGGTGTACACTTTATTTGATGGGAAGGACCTGGAGATAACCTGGACCTGATGCCGCTGAAACCACTCTGCCTTAATCACATGTCGATTACCGACGCGTTCTACATAAGGTCACGTGAACTTAGGCACTACACAATTTCGATACGATTAGTTGATTAGGGAACCTATTACGATGACGGTTTCTCCTGCCCCTTTGCGACCAGTTGAGCCCGACGTCGCTCCATAGCTTCCAATCGCTCAGACATGGACTTCAATTCCGCTTCGAGCTTCTCGTTTTCTTGCGTTAGTTTCATCACATTGGATGCTCTGTTATTCAAGTTTTCATCCCTATGTCACCACAATGCTCTGTCAGAATTCAATCATTCGTATGTCTTGCAAATGTAACACTCACACACCGAAAGAAGGAGTCATAAAGGAAGAAAAGTCAAGCGTGAGGTCGCCTTTGGGTATATCTGGAAGATCCAGTTCGAGTTCTTTTTCTTCTGGTAATTCTTCGCGCCTTGCTGCGCGTCTTTCATCTGTGGACAGGTAGTCAGGCCGATCCAAAGGCGGTGCTCTGAAGGGTCATGACCAGACCATCTCTGTTCTGTCGAGTCGACGAAATCGATGTCGGATTTACAGATCCACCGTCTCCTTCATGTTGGTTTCCAATACGAGTGAATTTTTCAGCGTCCATGGTGGAGGTTTGAGTTAGTGAAGTGCCGTTTCCCAGCAAACCATAACTGAGTTTCCCAGGCCCAAGTTCCAAACACTTTACACTTTCAATGAAACCGTCAACCAACAATGACCAGACATCATCTCTGACCATTGGTCATTTAATTATTGCATTATCTTTTGTATTCTTCGTGTTTGGGAGTTACGCAGTACTCTTCAGTGCATTTCTACCCTTGACAGGGATTCATGTGGGTTTCTCTGCTTTCATTACTCATAGTCAATTTTGATGAATACCTCTTAGATTTTGGACATATTGGCGAAGGATACCCATTACAAGTACTTCGTTCTGCTATTCATTCCGACCACATCGTACTTTGTCATCGCTAACTGGGTCGGATGGCAATACTATCGGAATTCATAGGTATGCCATGACTCAGAATTGCTCGAAATGATGAATATCAGCCGTTGCATTATAGAGCATAAATGGTCGGAAAACATATACAATAGCTATACAGGCAATAAATTAATCAATAAATTAATCAGGGTCAAAGGGTGTCCAGATCATCTATTCCTTGACCGACGCGCAGGACGTGGCTGGCCAACCTTTCTGATCGCATCCCAAAGATCGCTGGTCACTGCCGTCTCAGTTACCGAAGCAGGTCCTCTACGAGATGTTGGACTCGGTGATCGACGATTGGGCATAGAAGCGGCAGATCGGACTGGACTAGGTTGGCGGATAACCGAGGAGGCATACTCAGAACGAGATATACTGTTGTCAGGTTTCGCTTCTTCATCAACCAGCGATGCATAATCTAAGGCAGGTCTCCTGTGAGGTACAACAGCACCATATTCATGGGTATCTCCGTCATCTGAAGTAATTGTCCTCCGTCGAGGAAAGAGGCTAGCCCCTGAGTGGAGTGGACGTGGTCTCAAGATAGGGGGGATTTGCCGGGATGAAGTAGGCAAGCGAAGATATTTTGCACGTCTGAACTAGTTTAAGAATCACGATTCTACTTGGAGGTGAGCATAAACACTTACTGGACTGCTTTAAGCGTGGTCTTGGTCTTGTATACTCGTATCCACTTTTGAAAACAACGAACTGTTCGTAGGTTAGTAGAATTGATCCTTAAGTTAAAGTCAAACTTTACCCAAGGTACTGTGTTTGTCTAATTCCCGAGCCTTATTCATTTTTAGCGCATTCGGTAAAGCATTCTTCCACATCTTGAAATATTTCTCTTTGACTTTTCTCGAATGGAACCTGACTGCGGGCAGTGCCTACAGGGGAAAATCGCATTTAGTTTGTAAATGTGGATCGATCAAGTACCCACATCTGTTTTGGATACCCATATATCAAAGGAGTACTTCGAGATATGTTTTTGATGATCAATGATGAGTTGATATTCCTGAAATAACTCAACACCGACAAAAAACAACATGGCAGAAGAAGACACACCAATGGGCGCAATCTTTCCTCTTTGAATCTTTCTCGCCATCTTTCCCAAGCCGATATCATCAAAATTTGACGAATCTGGGCCACTTTCCGCTGGTGCGTCAATCGCCTATGTTCAACAGCTCGCTTGACGGTTAACCAACGATGGAAAACACGGCGGAGACTGTCTGAAAGAAAAGTAAAGCGTTAAAGACACGAAGCACAAAAACGTCATCTCACCTTCCCGTTTGACCAGGAGATAATTCTCTAGCAAGCTAACTTCTTCTATATGTTTGCGTCTACATGTCTTCCACTTCAACCAGGCAGCCCTAAATTTACAACATATCAAGCATAAGATTCAGACAGGTTGAAATTACCAACCTCTGCAAAGCTGCATCGGCTTGTTGAGCAACGTCCAGGTCTCGCGACTTGATTTCAATGATCCGGTTTGTCCAATAAGCAAGTGCGGTCCGCACGATTCGCTATAATTTAATCAGGATCGACCATTAGAACTCTTTTCAATTTCTCACTCTATCATCACGATCTCGAAGAATGAGTTCGCATTGACTCCAGTATTGCAGTTGTTGAGCCCGATTTTTCCAAACTTCATGTCATAAGTTTCTTCCTGATAATCAAGATGAACCTCGTACCAATAAAGATCTTGCGCATTTTCACAACCTCGAATTCTCGTAGTTTCCGCTTCTTCTTTCGTTCTTCGACGGCATTGATCCAGGTTTGCCAAGCTCCTCGCATAATGACGAATCTGTGTGCTAACCGAGCAACCTTAGCTGTTTGTAGTTTGCTATGAAGACGCATACGCCATGCGTGCAATATCTTGGCTTGTAAGTGTGCTTCATCATATTTAAGAGCATATGCCGCAGCGTTTTGATGTGTTGTGCGTACTCGTAACCAGCGATGAAATGTGGCAGCAACAAGTCGGGAGTTGATGCGAATCAGGAAATTGTTGGCGACATCTAATGTCGGTGGTCAGAAAGAAACAATGCAATATTTCGAGAAAACTCGCCTGATTGTGCTCCTTCTTTAGAAAGTCGATACAACCACTTTTGCCAAGCACGTTGCATAGTCATGATTTCTTTAAAACGCTGTAGCTTGGTACCACGCATCCGAGCTCTCCAAATTCGAACAATGGCCCTCAAGAGAAATTCATCTTTTCGATGAATATACTTGTTTGCACGGTGCTCTAGGGCCTAGGAGTGAAGGGAGATCATAAAATCTCATTGCAAATGGAAGTACGATTATACGTACTCTCTTAAAAGTTTGCGCTGTCTTCCACCGGCTGAAGGCACATTTAACAATTTGTCTTTTTCGGAACACATCTGCAAGCTGCGTAAGGGCTCTACACAAAATAGTTAGTCAAAGGTTGAGTGTAAGCGGAAGCTGAACATACACGCGGTTTCTCCATCGGTCATTTGCATTCACTAGGAGTCTGCAGTTAACTTTTCGCGTTATGAAGCGGGCTTTATGTTCAAGGGTGGTAGCCCGTTTCCACTGGTGCCAGAAACGATTTACATTCCTAAAGTCAGCATTGATCACGAAGTTATTGGCGACTCGTTCCAATGTGTCCAAGTCAGCGTGCTTCACTTTCCATAGGTTTAGATAACGATACAGGAGGCCAATTTCATAATGTCGATGAGCGCGGCGTAACAACAGAACGTGCTGCCATTTCATCCAAGTGTCCTTTTTAATCCTGACCTCGGATTTCCTTTTGACGATCTTCATCTTCTGGCGCATGTCTTCCCTCCATGCAGCTCGTTCCTTTTGTTTCAGCTTAACCTTCCAAACACCAAACACCCGCTTAAGCTGACGCGCCATGAACTGAGAGACTAACTGATTTTCTGCGGCCTGTCGAGCAATGAGATGATTTCGCCATTTTCGCATAAACAGCCGTAAAAGCAACATATCTCGGGCATCTTGGATTTGTTGATGAGTATTCTGCAATTCCTGATCATTATCGCAATGTAAAGTTATAGGTAAGGTACCCACAACTATCCAGAGATACCCTTGTCGCCAAATTCCCCAGCATCGCGACAAGAGCAAGTTGTCTCTGAACTCGTCGGCGAACTTTTCGTCTTGTTCCATTTTAATGTTTTTCCATGCCTCTTCCATGTCTATAGCCGGTTTTGGGCGTTGCTTTGGCACAGTAACGATCTTCTTGCCAGTAAACAGAGAATCTGCTTGGGGAACCCTCCCTCCTTCGAGCCGTGTAATTATTGGTACAGGAACTGTCGGCTCAACAATTGTAGATTTGTACGATGGTGGCACTGGTGATGACAGTTCGCCATCTTCTTCGGACATGGCCATCGAGGTCAGAAGTTTAGACTTTGTCTTGTGCACTATAGTGGAAGAGAGGAAATCTTCTTTTGAGTGAAAGATATCTATCTGTTGCATGTCGGATGGCTGTTTGAAGGAGTGCGAAGAACGACGCCGCTTAGCATCACGTCCTACGTTCGTTGGTGGGACACCCTTATGTGGACGGCGGGCAAGCCCCATGGTGTTTTCTTTGGATAGTCGAGTTCTTGAGAGAGGCAAAATTTCAGACTCTGAATGTGAAATCTCCTCGAGCAGAGGAGAAATGGGACGACTCTGGGGTAATGGTCAAACCTAACTTTGAATCACACGCAAAGACAACAACTCACTCGTCCCAACTGTTCCTTTACTACTTCCCATTTCTCACCCCAATTCTTTCCTTTGAGTGTTCCAAGTTTCAGCAATTTGCCATAGTATACAACTTCCTGCGGATCCAACCCGCGCTCTTTCAGTACTTCAGAATAGGCCTTAAAAACCGAAAAAAAGGTCGTTGCGGAAGATCCAGCGCGTTTGATGACAGCATCAACGATATCGATGTCTTGAGCAGTCAGATTCTGGAGTTCTGGGACGGCATGCCCTGCTGCTTCGTGAGCGGATGATGCGTTTGAAGTCGTAGAACGTAAAAGAGAAGGGGTCAGTCGTTGAAGTTGAAACATATGAGGTTGTTCGCAATATCTATGAGAGAACGCGTCGACATTGTGCGCAGCGTGATCGTGTATAATTACGTAATCATGAGTTGCATTTTATTTTTTACCTACGATTCTTCTGGGAATTGGAAACATTGCCCGAGCACGATGAGCAGTAGGCTACGCCTAAGAACTGAATAATAATAATTTTTTAGTCACTGGCGGGACTGACCGGGATTTTCCAAAACCCAGATTCTTTGTCTCGGACTCGTTCCTAGCTGGATCAACAAAATTTGATCATCCAGAACGTCACTACAATGTCTCTTCCAGCGATAACCGCCCTCACTGTCGGGGTTGTCATCTCTCTGCTCGCATTCAGGTCAATAGCGTCATCGTACGTCCTCGACAAATTTGGAAACTTTCTCAATTTTGGAAATTTTCTCCTTATGCTCGTTTCTTGGCTCTTTCTTCCCTTTGCCCTCTTCTTCTCTTTGCCCTTACCCCGCTCCCAACTCGGTGAGTTACCATCCACAAAATTACGACTGAAGCTGATATTGTACCCTCTACCTGCAGTTTCTGGCATCCGCTATAGTGGCGCAAAACTTCTTGTATCCATTTTCTGCACAGGACTGGTGTGCATTTTTTCAGATATTCTGATGCAGCTCTATGAGTGGCCAGGTGTCGAAGGTGCCTGGCTGATAGCATCCTATGTTATCAAATTCATCTCAATTTTTGCCATTATTGCTTCCATTTTGTTTTTTGGCTTTGGGGGTTTGTTCTGTGTGTTTGTACTTTCCGTAATTTCTAATGTTGGCGATTGATGCAATCCCACCATATTGTAAATACTTTCAGAAGCGATGTGTTACTGTCTTTAAGCGGGATGCCACCACCTTACCAGTATTGGTTCCCGGGTCCAGCGCCTAACTTGAGAAGAAATAGAGGTAGGCACTCGACGCTACGATACGCAATAGTCCTGTATTTATCATCGAATCAAATGGTTCTAAAGGGCCAAACCTACAGCTTCTGCAGCGGCAAGCGCTGAAATCCCGAGTCGGGGTAGTATTCTCTGAGTTAATCTGGAAAACTCCGAATTCGTCAAGGCTGAACTGGCCCTAAGGCTACATAACATTTCAACGGGCTTGATTTTTCCTAGCGTAATTTTTCCTAGATTACATCCCTTCAGACATCAAACAATTTTTGTTTACGTCTGGTAATACGATCCAAATCGGTGCGGAGACTTTTGTGCCCACGTCTCCCATAACCAAGTATCTGGAATCAGCTTAACAAATTCAGCCACTGTCGCCCGTTCCCTCGGCTCATTAGAAACCATCTTCCTTATCATGAATTCAAAGGGAATCTTCTCTTGTTCCTTCATGCGACTAGAGCAAAATCCAGGAAGACTCTTGGGATCAGCAACCCACTTCAGACTCTCATCAAAATACTGCGTTCTCTCTGTCCACTTCAACCAGAGATGTTCCGGTAACTTTCCCAGCGACAGCACCATTGAGCACAAGACGTCATTCGAGATGCCTCGGTAGGAAGGAAAGAGGAAATCACCGGCAGACACGAGGAAGTATAAGAGGACAGCGCACGGCCATACATCCGATGCAAGGCTCGGGACGTTGTCCAACAGAATTTCTGGAGCAGCGTACACCGCAGGTGTGTGCAACTTGCGTCTGATTCCTGGATTATATATGAAAGACTCACTGAAGTCGCATACTCTGATGTGAGGGATCGGAGAGACAGAGCTTTAACAGGGTCGGGAGTTGCGACAATGTATGCAGGGACATGTGGGAAAAAGGTGCGGGTCCCTTTTGCCCTCTTAGGGACACCTCACACCAACCAGGAGGTTCCAAGTAGAAGTGAATGGAAAAGTGTGTTTTTGGGATGAAGATCTGTGGTGTGCTCTATGAGACAGACAAAGTAAAGCTCCTACCCCCATGAACGACGCCACAGCTATGCAGATATTCCAGGCCGCGGGCAATCTGAGACGAAATGAGTTTTGCTATACCAACGGGATACTCTTCATCAGGATACAGCTCTTCGAGATCTGAGGATAGCGGAGGACCGAGCACTTTAGAGATGATACAGCGGTGCACGCCATTCAGTCCAGTGTGTTCGAACTCGTCAATCAACGGCAAAATGAACTTGCCACCGGACGAAGTGCTGCCGTTTGTTTGAACGTGACACATTACATCCACTTCAAATGTAGGAGCCGTGGCCATGAGGATCTTCATACTTGCATGTCGCCCTCGTTTTCTGTCTTTGACGAGACAGTTGAAAACTGGCCATATCCAAGTTTATGCACGGCCGCATAGGTGTCGCCGCGGAATGTGTCACCAAGATGGACCGGTCCTCCTGGCAGATAAAAAATATATGTTCTTCCCATGGGGGCTCGTTTACGTAACTTAGGATGCGCAGTTTTTCTCAACGTTCCGTCTACGGTCTTGAACAAGTTGTAGAGTACTTTCAGAACGCCACTTATGGTTCCAACTAACATTAGAAGAAACAGTTTCATTATGCGTGTAAATGTAAAAGAAATGAAGAAAAACGTTAAATTATTTTAGTGGCATGGTGCATGGCTCGACAGGTGCGAGAAACAAAAACTTAGTCGACCTCCTCGACCGAAGGACCACCATCATCAGCACCAGGGAAGCCGCCAGGTGCACCACCAGCGCCAGGGAAGCCGCCGGCACCAGGGAAATCACCAGGTGCACCACCAGCAGCGCCGTAAAGTCTCTGCATGATCGGACTAAGAAGAATAAGTATCGTCTTTATGTGTATAAAGTAGATATACTCACTTGGCAACACCCTCGAGCTCCTTTTGCTTCAACTCATACTCTTCCTTCGAAGCTTCTTGGGAAGCGTCGAGCCATGAAATCGTCTCATTGACAGCAGACTCGAGTTTGCTCTTGTCAGCGGGATCGAATTTGCCAGCGAGCTTATCATCGGTCAACGAGTTGCGAAGGTTGTAAGCATATGATTCGAGGCCATTCTTCGCGGTAATACGAGCTGCCGCAAGTTCATCCTCAGCCCTGTACTTCTCGGCTTCCTGGACCATGCGTTCAATCTCCTCCTTTGAGAGACGACCCTTGTCGTTAGTGATGGTGATACGACTAGACTTGCCAGTGGTCTTGTCGGAAGCAGAAACGTTGAGGATACCGTTGGCGTCAATATCAAAGGTGACATCAATTTGAGGAACACCACGAGGAGCAGGAGGAATGCCTGAGAGCTCGAATTTGCCGAGCAAGTTGTTATCCTTCGTACGCGCACGCTCACCCTCGTACACCTGGATGAGGACACCGGGCTGGTTGTCAGAATAGGTAGAGAAAATTTCGGATTTCTTGGTAGGAACAGTCGTATTACGCTTGATGAGCGCTGTCATAACACCACCAGCGGTCTCAATTCCGAGTGAGAGTGGTGCAACATCAAGTAAGAGAAGGTCTTGGGTTTTCTCAGAGGTATCTCCGGAGAGAATAGCAGCTTGCACAGCAGCACCATAGGCGACGGCCTCGTCAGGGTTGATGCTCTTATTGGGTTCTTTGCCATTGAAGAAGTCGGACACCAACTTCACGATACGAGGGATACGAGTGGAACCACCGACAAGGACAATCTCGTGAACGTTGGATTTGTCGATCTTCGAGTCGCGAAGCACCTTCTCGACGGGTTCAAGGGTACTACGGAAGAGATCTTGACACAGCTCCTCGAAACGAGCGCGGGTAAGGGAGGTATAAAAATCAATGCCCTCATAGAGAGAATCAATTTCGATGGATGTCTGGGTGGAGGAAGAAAGTGTGCGCTTGGCGCGCTCACAGGCGGTACGAAGGCGACGGACGGCACGAGGGTTGGACGAGAGATCCTTTTTATGTTTACGCTTAAACTCCTGGACGAAATGGTTGACGAGGCGGTTATCAAAGTCCTCACCACCAAGATGCGTATCACCAGCGGTGGCTTTGACTTCAAAAATACCTTCCTCAATAGTCAAGAGGGAGACATCGAATGTACCACCCCCAAGATCAAAAATGAGAACGTTGCGTTCGCCAGTGACTTTCTTGTCGAGACCGTAAGCAATAGCAGCTGCCGTAGGTTCGTTGATGATTCGAAGGACGTTGAGACCAGAGATGGTTCCAGCGTCCTTAGTGGCCTGACGTTGAGAATCGTTAAAGTAGGCAGGAACGGTGACAACGGCATTGGTAACAGTCGTGCCAAGATAAGCCTCTGCGGTCTCCTTCATCTTCAGAAGAATCATAGAAGAAACTTCTTCGGGGGACTAAAGTAAATAATTTTTTTTAGCCAAACAATTTAGCGTAGGACAACAAGTCCACATACAAATTCCTTATCTTCTCCGCGGTATGACACGCGGATGTAAGGCTTAGCCGCCCTGTCAAAGACTTTAAAGGGGAAGTGCTTGATATCAGATTGAACCTCGGCATCCGCGAACTTGCGGCCAATAAGACGCTTAGCGTCGAACACACTGAATCATAGAAAATCGCCTAAGTAAAAGTCTGCATGATAAAATTTAAATGGATACATACGTATTCAGAGGGTTCATTGCAACTTGATTCTTCGCAGCGTCACCAATCAGACGCTCGCTATCGGAGAACGAGACATACGATGGTGTTGTGCGATTGCCTTGGTCGTTGGCAATGATCTCAACACGATCATTCTGCCATACACCGACACAGCTGAAAAAAATGTTGGTCAGACTGCGTACTCTACCCAGATCAGCAATACTCACGAGTAAGTCGTACCGAGATCAATACCGATTGCTTTTGAGGAAGACATAATGGCGTGCAGAGAATGTTCAAGGCGAGAAGTGGAAACACAGTTGTTGAGGTGGAGCAATAGTAACGAGATTATATATTCCGCCTTTGGAATCAACCAGAATCTCTGCGAAGTCTCTGGAATCTTTTGGTATGTCACGTGTGTCATGATGTCAATGACGTCACACCGAGAGAATATCTTCAGGGAAAAGGTGTATGTGATACTCAATACATGGGCGCGACACAAATCCTATACAATCCAAAGGCCATTCGGATAGAAAAGGAGGTTTAGCAGTAAAAAAAAAAGATCGTAAGACCGTCTATCTGATACATTATGTGCATGAAAAAGATAGGGGAATAAAAAAGGAGTCACAATGTTCTGGATTTCAAGAGCCCCCATGTATAAAAAGCACGAGACTCAGCGAGGTCTCTTGAGAGGAGGAGGGTCATCTAAACTTCGATGAGCGTGGAGGTCGCGCAACACTGTCGGATCGACTACACAGTTGGTTCATAAAAAGGGTTATTCCACCGAAGGTGGTGAGAGAAGGCTGCATACCTGGCAAAACGCTTTTTCGACGGGCATGCAATGCCTGGTCAAGCGTGTGATCATGATGTCCAACTTGCGGAATAGGACTCTAATCAAAGAAAATCAAAACAGAAAAGTTTTTAAAAAAGCCGATACGAACGTCTAGACCTGGATCGGCCATTGGTACTCGCTCGAGTCCCGTCTCATCTAAATCGCCCGGTACCTCGTCAATGGATGCTGCATGGAGTTCGAGCGAGAGGTCCAAGATGTCTGCGTCATCAATCGGAACGGGAGGCGCAGGCTGTTCTCGAGCCGGCTCAATGTAACCCTGCGGAAATTTTCCACCATTATTTGTCAACGCTGTCTCTCGCAGCTTGATCCATGCATGATACTGTCGTACTGCATGTTCTTGCTCCCTGACGTGTAAAGTTGAGATAAGGCACTATCCAATCATATAACAAAATCTTACTCAATCCGATTGTGCTTGTATTGTTGCATGACTTCGTCGAACAAATCAGGATTGAGCTCCATATACAACTTGAGCGCGTTGTATACCATACCGTGGATGGTCCTATGACTCAGACATCAGTCAAATCCAGCAATGAACTAGTAAAAACTGACCGGTTCCAATGTGCTTTGGAATTCGTATAGAGTGCCGGGAATACGATAGGAAGGATGACCGAAAGATTGTCACTCATGAGATTAACAACATATTCGTTGTTCCAGTACAGAAGTGCCCGCTCTGCCACCTGGAAATGTTGACTATTGATACACCGCGCCAGTTGCTGGAATAGGGCAACCTGAATTTTCTGAAATTCGGAAGGGTCCGTGACGTCCAGTACTTCCTCAACCTCATGAAGAAACATGACTTCTTTCGGTGAGTTGACTTTTGGCCAAAATTTGAGAAGACCCATCATGACCTCTTCTGCAAGAGCGGCATCTTTCTCCAAAAACTGAACCACGCAATACGCTAGTTGAGGATGATAAAGTGATAGACTCTTGACTTTGTGGAGTGGGATGAGTACTCGGGTCAAGAATGTTTTGTGTTCCTCTTTCAACGGTAACGCAAAGCCATTGATAATGGAGCCTAAGATTTCAAGAAGTTCGGCGATGCCATTATGACGTTCAGTCTCGTAGATGAACTGGAAGAATACATTGTTGATCGAACGACGAATGAAGGCTCGCAAATTGAGGAATTTGCCATAAATCCGATGCAACGTCGTCTTCAGAAAATCGCGCTCCCTGGGGTCCTCCGAATCGAATAATTCGAGAAGATTAAGAATGAAGAGTTGGTCAATATACCGTTTCGCAACGTGGATGTTGAAATCTGGACTTTCCACAAATCTAAGAAAGAATTCATAGACAATTTGTAGATGTGGCCATGCAAGTTCTAAAACGGGTTCATCTTCTTCAGGGTCAAACGCATCTCCTGTCGGATTGACGGGTGGGGGTATCGAACGGAAGAGGTTGGTAGCAAACTATATGACAATTTGTCGACATCAAATATCTGGTCAGCAAATGATTGAGACTCACCATGCTGACCACCTCTGGGTATAAATTCTCTGTGACGACACCACGTTGAGTGGTGACATACTCGAGCATCTCATGCAGAGTCTGTGCTTTGATTTGCTTTCCCTTGAGCTCAGAGCTGGCATCATTAAAATCGAACAAAACGCGACATTGATGAAGTTTTTTTATAAAAAGTAGCGGACGCTCGCCCGGAGGCGTCTCTGTATGGTAGATGGTTGAAATAAGCTGGTGACGACGGAGCGAATATAAAAGAAACACGAACCCATAAAGGGTGGGAGGGGTTCAATCTCAACTTTCTCAGTAACGACAAACCTGCTGCTCCTTTGCTTACGGGGAGGTTTCCCAACCATAGGAATCATGTCCTTAGGGCCAGGGCGAAGGCGATTGATTGCAGAAGTTCTCGGGATAGCTCCATTAGAATCGAGTGCAGTGGAAAACCTTTCTTGATTGGCTGCAGCGCCCACTGACCTTGAAGCGCCATCTATTGTTGGATCTGGACTGACGATAACAAGGGGAGGTGTACTACTGGGGCTGTCAGCTGTGGAACGCCTCTGATCTGGGTGCGACTGGTTAGAAGATCTGCTTGATGACAAGTGGATTGAACCATAGTTTGGACTAATGTGATGATTCGAGGAAGCGGCGGGCTGGATGTTGTTACTTTTCGGAGGAGGAGGAGGCGGGGCAACTGAGGCCTGAGACGAGGACGGGGACGAAGAGTATTTATCCTTCTTTCCGGAAGCCGAGTCCTGAGAATTCTTTTTAGAGAGCTAAAGAGAAAAGAATGAGTTCAAGAACCGTATTGCGCGAGATATACACACCAAATTTATCTTCTTAAAGTTCTTCATCGAGCTCGACAAGGACGGAGGAGGAATCGATACACAGCAACCACAAAGTTCGGGATGTCACACATGTGACATGCCAAAGACAACAGGCTAACTCAGAATCCAATCTCTACCAATGGCTGGTATGTCGTTCTGTTGTGTCTCCTTCGATGCACCGTTCTTACATTGTCTATAGCAATATATTCAGTATACACTTCTCCTTCACATCCGCCCATACCAAATCACCTTCCAACCCTCATTGTTACACCACATGGTGACGCCTTTTCCCCCTTTCATTTCAGTCTAGCCTACTCACATTCGACCAGGCCAGCCATCCAATATTTTATACTCATACCTTCATACCAACTATGTGAGCTCTTATCACCTTTGGCTCTCAAAACTGCTGACTTTTATTCTTCAGAACATGGAGAACTATCTCTTAACGCCTTCGCCTCAGGGTGATCTCTGTGTTGCCAAATTATTTCCTCCTCGCTCCCGTGAACCCGGCAAAGCTTCTGCCTCTGATCCAGGCCATGGTTCATCACCTTCCTTGCGCGTAGTCAGATGCGAAGCATCTCGAAATCTCAAGTGGACGATCGCAAACACCGGGGTCATTAATTCTATATACAAGCTCTCGTTACCTTCCCCCGATTCTGCAGATCTCCCTCTCTTCCAGATATCAAAGCCCAACCCAAACGCTACTTTTTGGAGCATGTTTTACTTTGCATATGCCGGACATAACATCCCGCCTAAGCGCATTGAGTTTGGTAAAATTCAGAAAAACCCTAATGGCGGCGGTACGCGGATTAGTATCACAGGCAAGAGTCCAGAAGAGAAGGCTGTATGGCAAACCTTGGGAGAGGGTAACGAGGATTGCGTTGAATGGGTTGTACTTTGTGCCGCTCTCAATCTCCTTGAGTGCGTCTTAATTCCTATTCACTCACGTAAGCTATTTTACCAACAATGATTTTTTTCATCTTCTAGCGACGAAATAATGAAAGCGGCCGAAAAAAATCCACCCCCTTCTGCAAACCCCAATGGCGGCCGTCCACCAGTTTCGCTGAGCGATCCTCGTCCAGCCGGTGGTAGTGCTCCCCCAGGTCGGCCTGGGCCTGGGCCTGGCCCGGCGCCTAATTCAGGCCCAATGCCATCAGGCCCGATTCCAACAGGCCCGATTCCAACAGGCCCAATGCCATCAGGCCCAATTCCAACAGGCCCGCCACCAGGCCCAATGCCATCACGCCCAATTCCAACAGGCCCGATGCAGCCAGGCGCTCCCATGCCAGGACCCCAAGGCTTTGCTCCTCCGCCTGGCAGATTCCCTCCTGGTCAGGGTCCTCCTCCAGGTCATTTTGGTCCGCCTGGCCCTCCTGGAGGACATGGTGGTTTCATACCACCACCAGGATTTCGACCCGGACCCGGGCCTCCAGGTCCTGGGGTTCCATTTATACAGGGCCGACCAATGCCCGGTCCTGGCGGCATGCCCATGCCCCTTCAAGGTCCTCCTCCAGGCTTTGGTGGTCGTCCTCACCAAGGGCCTCCTCCAGGCCAGGGACCAATGATGCGATTTTAAATGGCATGCGTCTGCTTCCGGGTTTTTTTGCTTTTCCTCTTTATTGCAATGTCAAAACAATTGTTTCAGAACGAATGGTATACCCATCTATCTCACCAGGCTTGTTGTCTATTTATATCGCTTTTCGCGTGTACTTAACTATGTCGAATCCTTGACCACTTTTCTTAGTACTTTCTGAATATCTCTCTCGGCGTGTTTAAACGTCGTTTAACTTGTACACTCTCCAAACAGGACAATGTAAATGTAGTAGTTTATATCCGCCGTCTGGCAGAGACAAATAAATGATTATTATTATTATGACGGCCATCTCCATGACAGCTTCACATGCATATACTGGTTTATGAGCTCTTGATCATCTTTTCTAAGTCGCCCATAGACACAGCTATAATTATGGATGAGCATGTTGTCGTTTCGGATTCACAAAAAGCACAAACATTTAGGTCGCTCGAGAGGAAGCCCAAGAGCTAGGAAACATAGACCTGAGTCCTTCAACTACTGGGATGTTTGCGTCACGACTTACCGCGCGCCCAAACTAATTGCGTTAAAGCGCCCAGAGCTGCGGAAACCGTTAAGTCGACGTAAGAACCCAAAATAACAAAACCACCTCTGGAAACACCGAAGATCACGGTATAATACTGAGAAATATGATTAGAACATTTGCCCCATAATAAAATAAAATGCCATTTACCTTGAACTCAGTCAATCCATAATGATACAAAACACAGCCAGAAGTGGCGTCCACGTTCGGATATGGGTTCTTGGTCTGCAGATAATTGTTAGTCGCATAGCATTCCCAAAGACAGAGATCCCTACCTTCCCTTGCTCTTTCAAAACACCAGGCGCAACTTGGAACGTCTGTAACAAATCGGCATCTGATCGTCACTGAAGAGCAGTAAATCTAACCTTATGTACGAGATCAATGGAGGGGCTACTTTTTAACTCTGGTCGACTTTCGATGAATTGCTGGAGTGCAATGAAGCGAGGATCAGGACTGCGGAGGACACCATGTCCATATCTGAGAGAAAGCAAGGCATTGCATGTCAAATCGAACAAGAATGATACACAAAAAGGGACAAATATTCACCCAGGAATAACCTGACCACTCCTTAACGTCTTCCAGAGGTAATCCTTGATATTATCAAGAGTGATATTATCCCCGAGCTCTTTCTGCATAGCTGTCTGCCATCTGAGGACTTCTTGGTTGGCAAGTCTGAGGTGCGTCAGTACGATCACGACGGAAACAATAGAAAAGGCGTACCCATGTAGGGGCCCTGCAAGAGCAAAGAGTGCTGCGGAATAAGCGAGATAGGGGTCTGAAAGGGTCGATCCGACAAGGTCTTTTCAATCCCATTCAGAAAATCACAACGTATGGACAAGGGGTCGTGCTTCTTACGAGAGGTGTGAGCAGAGGCGTTTCCACCCTCATGGTCGCCGTGCAGAGCGATATACAGACGCAAGTACTCGGTCAGATTATGATTGTCGCCATACCCGAGCATGTTGGAGTAATTACCTGCACAAAAGAGAAACAATCAAATATCTATAGGCCGCATAATTGAAGAAACTCACCAACAAGGTCCAGTTTTTTGTCAATGGGAACTAGAGCCTGACCAGGCTTATAAACATTACGGTAAATGCGAGCAGCGAGAGCAGGCAGTTGAGCAAGGAGATTGATACAATCTTCAAACACATATGTCCAGTACTCCGATTTCTTGATACCACTCTCGTAAGCAGCCTGGAAAACACTGTTGTGGTTAAGAGCGGCGACACTCATTCCCAATTGAGTCATGGGATGTAAGGTTCGAGGGAGTCTAACAATGTGATGAGGGAAAGATACAATCCGAACAGCCTTACGAAAACCCTACGAATCAACAAGGTCCTCGACAAATTTCGGTAACGCTCCCCTCTCGGCCAATTCCTTTGACAAGCTAACAGTCTGTTCCTTGGTAGGAACCTTCCCCGTGAGGAGAAGCCAAAACATACTCTCTGGAATGATTTCTTTTCCTCCTGGAGCTGGCGGAAGAACCTTTTGGCAGTCCGCGATAGATAAACCGTGGAATCGGATACCCTTTTAGCATGAGAATAAGTATTTCTTCTCTCACAAAACAAAAGACATCGACCTCAATGGGATCGAGCACAGAAGCCTCCCATAACATAGCCTTCAGTCCTCTCATGCCACCAATGATATTTTCGACCTAAAGCGGCATTATTTGAAAGGACTCAAGGCAGAGTTCTGTAGTGATACCTTTACATCACCAACGACTGCTTGACTATGCTCGTTTTTCTGGTAAGTAGCATTCAGAAGCGTTCACTTTCGGTTAAACGAGCACAGCATAGTACATACCAGCTTTTTGAGTTGTTCTTGCTTCGCAGGAATAACCTCTTCCAGGGTTTCGCGTAATGACTTTTGATAGTAAGAGACGGAAGACTTCCTCAACCACGAGCTATACCTTGGTAGACGCAAAACGTTTGGCGTACAACGAGAGTTCCCGCAAGCAAACTCTACGAGGGGCAAACAATGAAGAGAACATTCTTAGGATATTCGTGGAAGGCAGGTTAATGACCCGGTTTATGTTTATCGCAGAGTGCCGGCAACGTTTATATAATAACCGGAAACGCGGAGTCGAAGTGAAGTCGCGATTGTAGTAACTGACTTACCAGAATCTTGATGGCAGAATTCTGTGACCCAACATGTTGATAGTAAAATGTCACAGAAAACCACAAACTGCTCTATGATCATGGTACAACTACTCTTAGTCTATGGGAAATAGGTATTGCTGCTATGAGAAAAAAAATGGGAAAGATTCATATCTCAATGTAAGAAACCACTCATAATGTAGCTTCTACCAACCTCTACCTCAACCAAAAATCAGCGGATAAATTCTTGAGATGTTTTGTTATTATAAAGTGTTATCAGTGTGGTAAGTGTTAAAGTGATAAGCCATATTCGGGATTATCTCATGATTAAACGTCTAAATCAAACATTCGCATACAACGAATCGCCAGCGCATGCTTCGGCTTGGTCTGCTATTTTCTTCACGATGGCGTCGGTCCTAGTACCCGTTGCATATCTAATTATCATATTTGGTGGCCTTTTTGTTTTTAGCTTTTTTTACCGAAAGCATACTTCCCGTGAGTTAACACAAACACGGCTTTACTCCAAACGCTGATCGCGGTCTTAGGAAAAGTTTATGAACCTTACTTTCCATCGCATCCTGAACGGAATGCATACATAACGCTCCTTCAAAAGAAAGCCCCCCCAGCTCACGATACTCTTTTAAAATCTGCTCTCGTACGACGCGCGATGGTCGATGTCCAGCGCGTGCTCCGAATCCGTGAAGACAAAGCTGCTTTACAAAACCTCTTACAGAAAGGCTCAGTAGGTGACGACCTGTGGAACAGTTTACTCGCTGCAGAGAAAGAACTGGAGGTTGAGGTTATGGAAGTTGTTGCAGAGGCAAATTCATTCGTAGAGGGCTGGGGTCAAGCTATCTTTCCCACTGCTAATGAAATGTTAGTAAACGAGAAGATGCGCACAGCTCTTGAACGCATAAATGAGACCAAAGAAGAGATTGGTATGTATTCTATCTTTAACTACTCTGATTGATGGTGAACCTCTTTTCAGTGGCGAAATACGAGCTCAGTAGAAGCCTACTTAGTGCATCCCATACTGATGCATCCGCACGTTCATCTTCAAACAAGCCATCAAGCAATGTGCCTTCAACAACGCCTCTTGATCCGGAGAGCATCGTTTCGAGTGACGGCGAAGGCGCAACTGCAATTTCAAAAAGCGTCCGTTCACTTCTCTCACTCATATTTCTTGTACTAACTAAAATCCTCAGGTAAAAAGGAAGACAAAGAAACGGAAGTGATTGCGACTATATTAGTACACATACCCGGCATGTTGACCAGTGTAATAATCTAAACATTTGATTCTGTCAAAAAAAACCATTTAAGAAACGTAATGTAACTTTGTAAGGTTATTCGGAGGCTACAATACCGACAAAATATGAAAATAGTGATGAAGATTTAACACATGTACCTAGAATAAAGCTAGAATCTTCGAAATTATCCGCGAATGACTATGGCTTTCTCGCCTGCACCTGCCCTTGTCTTTCCTGATTTATCGACGTGGTCTAAGCCCAAAACGTCCTCAGGGGCAAACTGGTGTTCATAGATAGTGTCCTCTATAAATTCCTTTAGTATGATTCTCTGAGAAGAAAAAAAACCCCTACCATCTTCTATATACGATGGCTGTTTAAAGGTAGAAACCTGAATAAGTGCAAAGCGGTATTTGGCAAGTTCCTTGTCGGTCACTCCTAGCCGAGCTTGCAGACGTTTCTTCGTATCAGCAAATATTTCGCCCTGCAAGGAAACTCAACGCAAGCCCAAAGAAGTAATACTTGAACTGACCCGCTTCACAACAAACTTGAATGGTACGCCATGAGTTCGCGATAGTTCTTTGGAAAAGTGGAAGACACTGATGACCTTGTCAGAGTCATCAGCTTCAAGTTCCTCTCCAGGAATTTCCTGCGATCAGTTGAGTAAATGAAGAATCTTGATTTGGGCGGCTCCATACCTCAGCATAGAGTTCTACAGGGTCGGGAATATTTCCAATCATCTCGGAACCAGTGAACTCCTTCTGTGTCTTTCCATCCTTGGAAATTTCGAAGATGCGGATTTTGCCTGTTCCCCCTGACAACAGCTTTACCTGCTTAGAAAGATTATCCGCCAAATCGTGCACCATACTCGTCTTCGGTAGCAGGAAGGGATGTACGCCTTCTTCCTTATTGTGGATACCCGTCCATATCACCTTCAGACTACGCTTGGTCTCAAGTTCAACGATACTAACGTCTAGCTTCTCGTAAAGGATTATAGTTGTGGTTGGGCTAGCATAGGTTGGTGCCATGATCTCTGCTATGCTCTGATTAAGTGATCGTTTGAGAATGGACTTGGGTTGACCAGTAGTGGGGTTAGTAGTAGTGAACCGCAGCTTAATAGGATCGTGTCGTAGGTATTCCCCAGCCTTTTGAGACATCTGAAATGACTGTTAACCTGTGATATTGCTCTAAAAAGGCAATGGACACTTACTACGTCGTACGTGTGCTTTTTGCTGAACACTAGGTTAAATTCAGAGTCGGCATCAGCTTCTTCATACTTCGGCTTAAAGAAGATCATAACACGGTTCTGCAAAAAGTCGTAGAACTGTACGGGATTGGAATAAAGACCCTGTGCCTCGAAGTCGTGAATCCTGAAAACCATCAATCCAAACGACCGGACAAAAGTCAAGATCTGCTCACTCTTTCTCGGGCAGGTCAACCTGGAAACAGATTATATCGCCGTCTTGAATTTCACTTTGACTAAAAGTATGTTTCAGTTTCATGAGTTCAATCATTCCAGGCTTAATTTCTTCATAAAGCCTGAGAGGTGTTCCAGGAGTCCACCGCATGCGCTCGTTGATTAGAGGCACGAGATCAGCAACTTTAGCCATCTTTTGTATGTAGACTTTTCCGACACCACAGAGAGTCTGTTTCGATGTATCGAAGTGCTTGAGGAAAACCATGATCGATTGCGGAGGAATATCGGGCTGTAATGAATTGCAGGATTAAAATAAGCATCTTTTCGTGTGTATTATTGTCGTACTTTCGATGGGTCGGGAATAATGTCCAAATACAGCCTGAGATCGTTTTGTCTTGCTGCCATATTATTACGGACAACCTCGACAGCTGGATAACGGTAAGACGGAGATCATCATATGTGGAAATTACAACAAACTCAATGCAGGCTCATTCTCAGGAATGGGCGTATCTGGCCTAACAGTCTTGTTCTGGCGGTTGACGAGGACCCACAGCCGGATTTGATTCTCAGGGTACTTGAAGTGAGGTGCCAAGCGATTTTTAAATGTGCTATAGTGTTCTTGTTTGAGAACACGGAAACTCGGAAGCTCGGAGGGTGGCCAGTTTCTCTCATCGAAAGTCGCAAGGTCGAAACCTTCATGACGAGTAAAAGTCTCGTCGGTGATAACCTTAATCCATTTGAGTAGCTGATAAGTGACACGTGGAAAAACGACCTCACCTTTGCTGTCAAGAAGAGATGCTGTTCCTCGCGTTCTCTCTTCTTAGCTTCAAGTTGCATCCTCTCCTCGTCCAGGCGCCTCTCTGAAATACGACAGACACTCATGAGCAACATGGATGATTATAGAAAAATTCTTCATACTTAGATGTGCAGGTGTATCGTCGGGTAAAAATGGTGCAAGCACTTCATCAATGGCACATTCCCGGATGTAGACCAACATATATGCGTTAGTGAACCGCTTCAATGTGCGAACCTGGTTGCGTTGAACTGTTTGTGGTAATCCCAGCAACGATTCTCCACCGTAATTTTCCTCGAGGACCTCTTTATCAGTGACGGGTGTCACTCTGTCGTCATCAAATTTCAACCAACGCGTGTTTCGGTCGGGCTTAATGAGGGCAAAGTAATGACCGCCATGAAGATCTCCAGAGTGAACGAGAACGCCGTGAAGCCTGTAAACCCAAGGTTGAGACCTGTCCGCGTTGGGGTCTAGGAAGTCGCCGAGGTCAATTTCAAAGGGGAATTCATGCCGATCATTGATCTTGACCATAGCATCGCGTTGAATATCATATTCGAAGCGTTTCAGTTGGAGGTGAAGAACGGGCGGGAATGTTTCAAAAATAATGCCCTTCTTAGCATCCTGAAGGCCAAAGCCTTCCGCATGATACTTGTTTTCCCCATCAAGCATTTCAACTTGAACGTAGTCTTTGAAAGACTCATAGAGGTTCTTCATTCCTTTGACATTGAGCTGGATATCTGATGTGGGAGTCAGTAATCTGCGATACACAAGATATGTCGATGGATGCACCATTGAACTCCTCTGTGCGAGACGACTCGTATTCCACGTTGACACACTTAATATAACTCTTCATTTTGCCCAGGAACAGCTTAGCTATTGCGCCTTCCGCCTTAGTGCCCTACAGAAAAGATCAATTTCTGACAAACACTATGTAACAATCCCACTAACATACCTTCATTTTAGATTCCAACTTATCCTGAAGCACACGATTGAATTCCTGCACGTCATGCTGTAAAAATGAATCCAACGACTTCCATCCGAATGATTTTGTCAGTTCGGTCGTTCCTTGACATATGCTTAGTGATACTCCACAAAATATGACAGAGGACCTACCAACAGGTTGATCAGATGTTTGGAGATGGTAGAACGCTCGTTGCAGCGCTAGAGCAACACTTTCAATTGGCAAATCATCTTCTGTGGGTATTTGATATACAGCCTAGAAAGGAAGTCAAGGCAAATACATTCATGACACGATGCATACTCGCCCTGCGGAAGTAGTTAGTGCAATAAAGGGACTGCAAAAGGGAGTTCATGTAACAAGTGGCCCCTTGGTTTTTCAATCCAACAAATCCAGTTTCTTTCTTTGAATCGTAACTGACGCAATTGCATGAGAGATCGAAATCGACTGAAACGATGATAACATACTTGACAAAATTATGCCACAGGACACCAGTTGGATCCTCCAAAACTCGAACATACACGGTGATTTCCGCTGTGTCATCCTCAATTGTTGGTCTCGAGTGTCCTTCTTGTACCGTAAGTAGTTTGCGTAATTCGCTGAATCGTGTAAAGCCCCAGTCGCATTCTTCGGCGATGAAGCGATGGTTTGCGTCTACGAAAAATGACGTTGGTCAAGAATCTCAATTGAAACAAGTTTCTGCTTACGGCTGACGGTATAGATGGTTGGGTCATGGGGATTTGAGATAACCAATGCAAACTGGGCGCATGCATGCCACCCTTCAGGAGACTTCTTCGGGTCGGCATAATCGAGATATACAGACACGGTATCATTTGGTGGTGCGTTAGAATTACCAAAAGGAAAGAGAAGGATACGCCTGTCAGGATATGTTAGCCACCATACAAAACACCGTGGAACGTGACAAAAGTTAACTACCATCGATGACCCCCACATTCAAACTCAGGACTGGTCAGCTTCTTTTCCAATTTCTTCCAGTTATTCAGCGGCCAAGTAAAAACTTTGAAGTCTTTCACGTCGTGACCCAGGTCAGGCATATGTTTTGCGGCGAATGCCTCATCTTTCGCAACGACCGTGAGCCAAATTCATGAGGTGGAGTTGAAGAAATGATACTCACGATCCTGCACAGAGACTAGGTCATCTACGTCCATAGAAGGTGCACCATTTTGCTTTTCGTCTAACCCGTCCATCGTCTCGTTCTGGGAGCAAGAGATCAGATGTTAATTAGAGTTCTGGAAAGGAGCTGCCTCACCATTTCAAAAAGCTGGAAGTTGATGACTTGTGATCTGAAATGGAGTATACGGCGATATTGACCGTCACGAATATGCGCGAAAGGAACCTCGGTGGAATATGCTGTGAGGCAAGTCAGCGACTCCAGATACCATAAACGGCAAATGCCGAGGCGCATGTTTCGTCAACACGTCCAAACATTAAGTTTTATCCCACCTTCCTCGAGTCAATTTAGTGGCAAACTTGTCGAGGATTTGTGTTCTGGCATTATTTTGATTTTTTTTCCAATTTCTTGTATTGTGAATCTAACACACGATCCTTAAATTGTCTCGACAGGGATTCCATAGGACTCCATCAGCCTACAGGCTGGTCCACTGTCGTGTAATGAGTCAAATTCGTGTAACATCGATCAGGGACGTGCGAACAGCTTTCGAAGTTTCGTCCTGAATCTTCCGTAAGCCGAGTAGTGTTCTTGAATCAGCCGGTGGATCTACATGTGGCAGACGGAGTGGCATGCTTTGTTGCGTTTCACGAATTTATACCGTTTGTCATGTATTCCGGCAAACATCCTTTTACGTACTTCTATGTAATGTTGAATGTGATGTGAGTCCAGAGAGAAGAGTACTTTGTGGAAATTTCAGGCAGAGCCCCCAAAAGGTAAGCCAGGTGTTTTTCTTTTTTGCCTCATGTCGTCGAAACGCCGGTACAAATTCACCGAGTCTGTCAACTCTTTACCAATACTCGATAGCTTTAGACATCTCCCTTCAACATCTGCATGAAAGGTTTCTTCTCGCGTAAACACAACACCCAAACGGGCCATTCCAAATCTACTTCGATTTCGAAAGACTCAAACAAGTTGACGATCCCTCCTTCGGATTCAGAATGGAATACTTCTAAGCCGGCGCTTGTAGCCGCTGATTCTCATTCAGCTGCAAGGAACCATGCGGATTTGCGAACATCAAGTCGTAATCCAAAACCTAATACTATTTTGCATCGGAACGCTGCACACGAGAAAATACCACCAACACCGCCTAAAGCTAGCTCTACAACTGAAAGAGTAATTTATCCAAGTAGGACTTATACTGCACTTCAACCAAAGAATCATCATCCGATTTCATCTCAACCACCTCCGAAAGCAACTTCCTCCAAACACAGAGACTCCGAAGATGTCAGATACTACCCACCTCCAAAACTTACAACACCCTCACATGTACCAGTGGACCGAATCAAAAATTCTCACCTTAGCTATTTCAAGAACGAGTCGGTCACACCCACATCTCATGAAAGGCATCTACCGTCCCTCCTGTCCACATTGATACCGCCAACAAACGGAGAAGAACAACTCCGAGAACAAGTTCGCTACGACTATGTCGAGAGATATCGCGTACGTCATGAAGAGAAAGAATTGCCAAAGGAAACTGTTAGAAGGGAGACGGAGGTGGCACGGGAAAGGAATCGACGTGAAGGTGAGCGAGACGGTATCAAAAGTACAAAGGATCGGGATCGGGAAGAACACGCTGCAGCTTTGAAGCGCAAAGCCGAACATGATAAAAATTTTCAAAGGCATCGGGATGCAGAGAAGGAGCGTATGCTGGAACGTGAACAAATGGGAGAAATAGACCACGAAAAGGATAGAAGAAGGGGTCGTGAAAGGACAAAAGAAAAAGAGCGGGAACAGGAACAGGAGAGGGCTCAAAAAGACAGGGAACGTGAACGGCTGAGAGAGAAGGATGACGAAAATGAAAAGGAAAGAAGAGAAAGGGAGCGCTTCAGAGAGCGTGAAAGACAGGAGTATCGGGAGAAACACCTGGAGCGCGAGCGACGGGATCGGGAAGACTACGAATTCGAGAGATTGCATCGTGAACGGGACCAACTGGAGAAGGAGCAACAGCAGGTAGTCACTCTCGTGGACAACATTCCGAATCTGAAGGGAGAACAGGAAACTGGCAGGATGTCAGAGCATAGGAAGAAATTACAACACGACCGAACTGCACCCTCCACCAGGACCTATGGTACTACCGTGACGAATGGTGAAAGTCGCAATGACAAAGCTGCGAAGGACCGTTACCAGCAGAAAGAACGGCATCACGAACTGACTAGAGTTCGTGCCGAAGCGACAGACGGCGAGCAAGATCTCGCCCAAACCTGGAAAATCTCAGACCACGACCGACGAAAAGAAAGAAAATCAGGCTGGGTTTCAGACAACCATACAGGCCAAGAGAGCAGGATGTCACGACAACTCCGTTATGAACCGCCTGCAGTCGATGATACAGGGGATGCTTCTGATGGTTCCATAAACCGGATGACTGCCACCCAAAGGATGCGCAAGCGCGAACGAAAAGGGGAAAGAAATCTTCCAGCTCATCCAATAGTTTGTTATTGTCTAGTCTTTGTCACCCTGCCATCTAACAATTTCTGTAGGCACCTCAGTCTCATTTATTTCCAACCGATTTATCTAGTAACCAGGTTCAATTCCAAGTGAACTCTGTTCCGCCTAATGTATTACCCGCTTATGCTACCCCTCGCACTGTGCCACTTAACATTTCTCCACCTGTGGCCAGAAAATCTGAAAAACCGCCCCCTCAGGCGTCAGATATTATTGGTTCCGAAAACCTTAACGATACCGAAGTTGTACCGGTACGGAGAGAAATTGTAGGTTTTATTTTACTTAATTGTTACACAACTTATTTTTTTTCGCACCAGAATCGAATGAAACTGGCAAATCGAGAGGACTTCGGCACTGCGCAGTCAACAGAGCCTCGGAATCCATTGGAAGTCCGTATTGATTTCCTACTATGACCTATCGCTGTGGTAATCATTCCTTATAATAGCCTCCTCGTCAACTCACTTCACGGGTCTCCATTATTCAAGGGAGAAATTCAACTCAAGTTATGCCTTCTCAAGTTCAAAGGCCAGATATTGCACCCGTAGTAGGTTTTTTCATATTAAACAGACTTGACACTATAATCTCAAATAATCCAGAAGCAGATCCAGTCATCGGCCCCCTCTGTGCAAGATAATGGAACTGTAGGTGTCGTTAAAGAAGAGATGCATGCCAAAGTGCGCTCAGAAGATTCAAAAGCTTTCATTGTCCCTATTGATCTTCCGATTGAGAAATTGCTTGGTGTACAATCAATTCCGGTGCAGGAATCAGGACGTTCTCGCTTCCGTTCAAATGATGGCAGTGATTTGAGAGGTGCCCAGGAGCCTTTAGCGGAGTCATCAAAAGGATCTCATTTTCCTACTGTGAGACGTACTGGTCGTTTACGTTTTTGGGCAGATCATCGGAAAGAGAGGAGGACTATACCCGTGGATCAACCTGTTGCTTCCGATTTTCCTGTGGAAACACCACTCGTTTCGGCGCGATCTGACATCATAGAGAAACTCTCGACTCCTAATCCGATTATTCTGAGGCAAATGCAAACGAACGCAGTGACACCTTCAGGAGACGGGAAAAAAACCAATTTTTCTTCAGAAGTTGGGTTGGTTAGGCCAACCGTTCACCCTCCAATTGTCAAGAAATCGGGACCATCATCGTCCCTACCCTTGGTGGGTCCGACGTCTCCACAGATTGCCCCACCCGGTTTTTCTGACGCTGAAAGATTAAACGTGTCCAGCACTCCTGCTATCGAAAAACAACATTCGAAGCCCACGCAGAAAATACCTGACATGCAGACTCATGTACTTAATGACTTTTGTGAGGATTCTCAGACCCAGGAGGCCCAGCAAACTAAAGTGACTAGATCAAGAGACGGCCATATGAATCATCCGTTGTTGTCCAAGAGCAACACGGAAGAAACCATGGTATCTATGATTTTCCTTCCCTTTGTGAAATTGCTGAGGTATTTTTTGTAGCTCAGGGTGGTGGACCAAAACCCTTTGTTCGACCGAGCCTCCCCGAAGAAATCACCTCAGACAATGGAGAACCAAATGGCTGTTAGACAATCCATTCATCGACCCCCAACTCACGCTACCCCTCATGCTTTCGCGGACGGTTCCAAATCAGTGCACAGCCATGCAGTAACAACCGATGCGCGTTACATGACGCCTCGAATTCAATCCGAAGACTTGATGCTGGGAAAGCACAGAAACGACGTTGAAATTCGTCGTAACACTATGCTTGTCCCGGAAGGTGCTAATTCGAACAGATATCCTGTGCCAGAACAAGTTGGACCCATTAAGCGACCCCCGACAACCACTGGTCAGAGGAAAGATCATAGTCACGATACTCGTCCGCCAATTGCTGTGTCTCCATTTGGCACCGTTGGTGACTTGAATGCGGAAACTGATTTAAATTTGGCCAAAGCACCTACGACTTCGACGACTGCTAACAGTCAAGCGCGAATACGAGAACGTGTTGATCAAGAAGCTGACCTGGCAGTACATAATGCTCCTGTGAGCAACAATGTTAAGGAGACTGATTCTGACATGATTCGTACTCAGGAGCCTGTTAGACCATCAATTGGTCAGCTTCGAACGAGTTTCAGCACGAGAAAGGACAATCTCCACGATCCACCTCCTAATTATGCGAAATCACAGTTCCAGCCTAGTGTCCAGGAATCTGCTGCTCGTGGGCATATAGGGTTAGCGACTGTTGAACCTTCTATAGGTGATGATCCCATTGGCAACCCTCCCACGAAGGTATTGCCTGCAGAAACCAAGGCTTCGGCCCATACAATTGCCGTTCAAGAGCAATCTGGGTTATCAACTGTTCACCCCGCGACGAGCGCTGGTTTCAAGGGTAATGAAAACCCTCTTTCGTCCAATTTGTCCTCCACTGTCAGTAACGCCTTTCTCACGCACAATCGCCAAGTCGAAGATGTAGGGATCACTCGGGGGGCCGCCGCTCTTAGTCAACAAACTCCTCAGAACAGTGGGAGTCCTAGGTTCTCCTCACAACCACAATCAAATGCAAAACCTCAAATTGCAGACCTACACAAGGACCAGCCTCATGGCGTGGATGTTACTATTGCATCTCACACAGAACCTCCAGTTGTACGGCAGCTTGACACGACTGCGAAGTCTCATGGTCCCCTGCAGGGTGCCTACGCAGCAACCATTGCTGTGGGTCCCAGCGTCACCCATAATACCAATACGCCGTCACATTTAAAACCGGACCATCGAGAACTTGAAACCAGTCGTCGCGCTGGATACGATACGGAACTTGTAACCCAACCATTGCATATGACCGCCGATTTGAAACAAGTTGATCTTGTGTCGAGACAGTGGGTCGCAAATACTCCGGTTCTGAACAGTGCAATTCTCTCGAGCGGCCCTGATAATTCGAGGAAATTGTCGAGGCATGATAGCCCAGACACTCGGAGTCGCGCCACTGTCTTTGGCCAACTTGCCGAGTCTCGAAGCACTGGACCTTCAAATGTCAATCAAGAAAATCCACAATTAGCAACACAAGTACAGACTACGGCAGCAGTGCCCGACCCTGGTTCTCTTGCGCCAGCGCCAGACCGCGTTCCGCAACTTAGGATTCGTCATCCTATAAAAGAGTTTGACCCAATGCGGGAGGCAGATAGCGTCAAGGCATCAAGAAATCTCAAACCATCCGTTTCAGCGATTGTACCAGTTCCGGCTCCTCTGGCCTCTCACACGAAGGTGGGCGCGAATACCATTCACGACCCCTCTATAGAACAACACGCCCGAGCTATAGAATCGTCCAGAAAGGAAATTGGAGGTAACAGAGATGATTTTCAGCATCAACGTCGACGCAAGGGTTCTCCGGATGCAAAATTTTACGAGATTGACGGCGTCCCTGTTGTTTCGCCCTGGGCGACTAACCTAAAGAGGGTCTCCCAAGACGACACCGACGACACCAATCGATTGATAGAACCACTTGCAAATGGGTTACCTCTAAAGCAGACAACGGACATTGGTGGCGATGCGGTCAATCAAAATCATGGAGTTGCACATATCCCCCTTCAGAAAACTGACGCAGACCTTCTCCGTTCAACTAGGCCAGCTGTGCAACAATTACCTATCGTTTCTGACAAGATAGGCCTGGAGTGGAACTTCCCGCAAACCCCACATCCGAAAATACATCATCCTGTCCTCTCGGAACTACTTTCTTCTCCGCCACCTCGGAGTATCATACCTAATTTGATATTGTCACCCAGTGCGCAAGGTACTTCGGGGTACGAGCAACGGGATAACGGAGCACTTATGAATGCAATTGGTCATCCAGATCAGCTGAAAGTACGAGATACTCCCCAGGAGTGGTCTAAGCAGGAATTAGATCTAAAACGACCTAACTTTCCAAGAGAGGGAATACAGGCGTTAGGGAATCGTGCAGGACGCATCCAATCTAATCGGAAAAGTGTCATCACAGTGACGCAAACCGGAGACTTTCCTTCAAATCCCCTTCATCTAACAGAATCGTCCCATCAATTGTTGGGGACCCAAGCAATGGTAGATGGGACTCTGCATCGTGATTCTATCGAGCAGTCAGTACAAGAATCTCGCGATCAGAAGAATTTGGATCTCATGACATATCCCGTTCAAGGGAGTCGTGAAAAGGGATTTGTGAATCGTGAGACCACATCTCAGGCTACCAACTTGCGAGGTGGCGGTGGTGTTTTGAATTCTCGAAATGAAATTCCCTCTCAACCACTTCCCACATCTCCCCAGAATTATTTTGCCCGTCATCAGCATCTGACATCACTTCCTACACCTTTGATGACACCCGGACATCTAGTTCAAGACCCACCGAGGGCAGCGACACCTGCTATTCCTCAACTCTCGCATACCCGCATGAGACCAAACCCTGAATATGCACAATCGCCACCACTTCCACGTGCCCCTTCGGAAGAAACAATTCTGATGACACCCTCTTCTTTAACCAAATCTCTGACTCTGAAGCCCACTCCGTCACGACAATCCAATGCAAGTTCTGTGGATTCAAAGACTGGAAAAAAGGCCGGGCTATTCAGTCGTTTCATCCGAACATCTATGAAAACTACACCTGGGCGATCGTATGAAACTTTGCACCCAAATTCTTCCTCCAAAACTCCAGAATCTAGTCCCGGTCACTCAAAGGGTATCACAACTCTTCATGGCTCCACTACGACTCTTGTCACCGCGCCGAATACCTCCGCCCAGCCAACACCTATTCCCGTTTCTGAAAATCCTCCAGTGACAAGTGTCTTTACTCCCTTCAAATACTTGACCTCGAAAAAGCAAAGATCGTTGTCTTTAGCTTCCATGGAAGCTCGAGATGGAAGAGCGGTAAGTCGCCTTTCCCTCAAGCAAAGATCTGTTGAAGTTCATAGTCTCAACTTGCAGTTGAGTACTGTAGTCGGCTCTCCGACCGCGTCCATCCATAGTAATGCAGTCATACCACTGCCGCCCATAAGAGACTCACGGCAAGCAACAAATGAATGGCTAATCAACGAAGAAGATTATGCCCAATCCCGACCAAAGGGGAGGAGACGTCCAGGGGTCGTCATTGTTGCCGACGAAGATGCACCGGAGGATAGACAACGTCCGCGACGTATGCCAACGAAATATAGAAGCGCAGGGAAACGCAAAGAAACTTAAAGCAGCTTAAAATCCCGAATTTACAGGACTGCTTATGATTCTCAAAACATTCATCTTTCTTTTGTCGACATGATATACCACCATTTTGTGATACCATTATTGTACCATAGTCATCTCAATATCATGTTACTGTAACATAAGTCTACAACTATTATTTACCGATTATGTATAATCAGCTCTATTTTGTTATTACTGCCCTTGGCGGAAGAACTCGTATGTGGACGTTTTGAACCACCCCTTTCATCGTACTCGGCCGGACACTTTCGAGCAGAATTCACAATGGTTAGTTAGGAAAAAATGGGTGATTTCGCTTCACATAAGCTTTGCTGCCAGCGATGTTTTCTCCTGTGGCAGTGGACACGGATTGCCTTGAATGGATGGCTCTGAGTTATCGGTATTGGGAAAACTAAAAAGGGAAGACGGGACGCTAGGCGAATTCACCAGGACGTTGTGAAAAGTGGTCCAATTTCTCTAACAAGCTCTCCAACTTCTTGAAAATTTGCTGGATATCAACTTTGAAAACTTGCAGTTGCTCCTCGAATTGTTTTGTCCAAATGAGTTGTCAGCGAATGTTCATCGACGTCCGTTGTGACATCATCCGTGTAATACCCCAAACCCACTGGTGTCATTTGGCGTGGAACTCTCGTCTGCGCCTCCTTCGCAATATCGGCCGGCTCCTTTTCGTCTTGTGGAACCTTTCTTGCTGCACGCATCTTGGCACTTCGAAGAGAAGGGATGTTGATCTTGAAGGGTGAATCCGGCAGATGATTGGATGTTCCTTCCGCCGTCGTCGTAGTTGGAGTTGTGCATCGGTATCGCGTACCATTATAGCTTGTAAATCGCTGCGGCAGATTGTAGACCGACCCACATTCTAATTATGTTGGCGAAATGTAATGTATTACCACCACAACCCGCGGCCGAGTAACTTGTACAGCCTTTGTGAATGTGTCAGCCTGTGGCACCGTGACGGATGTATTTCGAGAAAATGTGGATGGTGGAGGGCATAATTTCATTGGGGGGCGTTGCAGTAATTGTTTGACTGGTACCGACCGAATTGGGGAGGTCGGCTACTGGTGTTCTCCACAGGTAAAGGACTGGATTTGGCCGCTTGCATGATTTCGGTTGGTTGGGACGGTGTAATTTCGGTAGGAGGAGTTGCATTAATGGTATCAGTGTTTTCAATGGCAACTTTGGTTCTCTCCACAGGCACAGAGTTGGGTTGGACCGCTTGTGTAATTTCGGTTGGTTGGTTTGCACGTTTTCTAGAGTCCGTGGGCTCAGCTGGTGCAATTTCAGAACCTTGATCAATCAAAATTGCTCCCAGATTTAATTTGGATGGTGGTTGCAGGGGTTGATGTTGTGCGTCCCATTTTGCCAGAGCATTCCTGAAAGACTGGTGATACAATCCTTTGTTGAATGACCAGTAACCTTCCCCAGAAGCTTCGAGTGCCTGTCGAGGAAACCGAGACTAGACTGTACATAGCACAATTTTGATTGAGGTGTGACAAGTTACATGCAACGCGGGTCTGTTACGCGACGCGTTCGCGACTTAGGGTACGGTGAGAAATTGGCCGTCAATTTCTAACACCTGTTACTAACATTCAAGGTCTTAACCTATTTCTAACGTGGTGTTACTAACGTTACTAACCTCTTTGTTACTAACAT